>Ga0137310_100092_pt1 | contig 51115 bp, 45 predicted proteins | sample NAcewiD2O_June_2_FD_97183 | JGI IMG/M metagenome (GOLD analysis project Ga0137310, IMG submission 97183) | Mouse cecal microbial communities from Vienna, Austria - N-Acetylglucosamine amended D2O_June | ecosystem: Host-associated > Mammals > Digestive system > Large intestine > Cecum | place...
TCAGACGCTGTGTGAGGGGAGGGTGGAATGTGGGGAAGGGAGGAGAGATTGCGAGGACAAGCGGGTGGTGAAATATCAGCCGGCTGCATCTGTGGATGCCAGAGTGGTTTGAAACTCCGGCCAAAAACCGGCTGCAGTCCGATCCCGGGGATATGGCTGCAGCCGGTTTTCATCATCAGAATGGTACAGATCTGAATTTATGCCTCGACGGTGATTTCTTCCATGTTCCCGCTGGCATAGGGCAGGGAATACCGGCGGATCACGTCCTGTGCCGTGATATCACCGGAAGCCTGGGGCAACGGTGCCCCCTGTGCTTTCTGTGCGAAGAGAAACGCCTGCATATCTTCCCTGCAGGCTTCCATGAGCCCTTCCATGGTGGCTGCGGATACCGTCAGGCCATCCAGATCCGGGAACACAGCGGTCCATCCGTCTCCGGTTTCGAACACCGCTGCCGGGTATTGATAGGTCATATGTCATGCCTCCTTGTTTCTTTCATCATAGTGCGCCGGGGTCCCTGTGCATTCCATGAAGCCCGACACTGCGGTATAATGTGAGGGTAAATTCAACAGGAGGAAACTGAATAATGGAAAAAAGACCTGTCATTCTGGTCGTGATGGACGGTATCGGTCTGTCTGACAAGACACTGGGCAACGCCGTGAAAATGGCCTACAAACCCACACTGGACATGCTGTGGGAAACCTGCCCGCACACAGAGCTGCGTGCACACGGCCTGGCTGTTGGCCTCCCCACTGACGGAGACATGGGCAACTCGGAAGTCGGCCACAACGCCATCGGCTGCGGCCAGATCTATTCCCAGGGTGCGAAGCTCGTCAACGAGAACATTGAATCCGGCGAGCTGTTCCAGTCCAAAACCTGGAAGGAACTCGTGGAAGGCGCCAAAGACGGTCACGCGATGCATTTCATCGGCCTGCTGTCGGACGGCAACGTCCACTCCCACATCAAGCACCTGGAAGCCCTGATCAAGGAAGCGAAAGCCGAAGGTGTGAAGAAAGTACGCGTGCACATCCTGCTGGATGGACGCGACGTGCCGGAAACCAGTGCGCTGACCTATGTGGATGAAATCGAGAACTTCATGAATGACCTCAATGACGACAGCTTTGATGCACGGATCGCATCCGGCGGCGGCCGCATGCAGATCACCATGGACCGCTATGAAGCCAACTGGCCCATGGTGGAAGAAGGCTGGAACATCCATGTTCACGGAAAAGGCCGTCAGTTTGCGAACGCGACAGAAGCCATTGAAACCTACCGGAACGAAACCGGTGTTGTGGACCAGGACCTGCCGGGGTTTGTCATTGCGGAAAACGGACAGCCTGTGGGCCTGATCGAAGACGGTGACTCTGTCATCCTGTTCAACTTCCGTGGCGACCGCGCCCAGGAGATCTGCCGCGCATTCGACGAAGGCGAAGAATTCGACAAGTTCGACCGCGGAAACAAGCCGGATGTCAACTTTGCAGGCATGCTGCAGTATGATGCAGACCTGAACATCCCGAAGCGCTACCTGACGGAACCCCCGAAAATCAAGTACACCCTCACCGAGCAGCTGGTGAAGGAAGGCATCAACGAGTATGCCATTTCCGAGACCCAGAAATTCGGTCACGTAACCTATTTCTGGAACGGCAACCGCTCCGAGAAATTCAGCGAAGACCTGGAAACCTATGTGCAGGTGGACAGTGACGTGATTCCGTTTGAACAGCGTCCCTGGATGAAGTCTGCGGAAATCACCGACAAGCTGATCGAAGCCATCGAAAGCGGAAAGTACCAGTTCCTGCGCACGAACTACCCCAATGGCGACATGGTCGGCCACACCGGAAACCTGGAAGCCACGATCATTGGCGTGGAAGCCGTGGACCTGGCACTGGGCCGGATCCTGAAGGCTGTGGAAAAAGTCAACGGCATCCTGCTGGTGACTGCCGACCACGGCAATGCGGATGAAATGTACGACAAGCCCAAGGAAGGCGAAAAAGTCCACAAAGCCAAGACAAGCCACACCCTGAACAAGGTTCCGTTCATTGTCTACGGTGCGGATGTGAAGCTGAAGCACGACGATGACATGGGTCTGTCCGATATCGCTGCGACAGTATGCCAGCTGCTGGATGTAAAACCCAACGAGAACTGGCGCCCGTCGATCATCGAAGAGATGAAATAGAGACCGGTAATTGAAGAGACTGGAGAGATCCGGTCTCTTTTTGCAGAGGTCAGACCATGATGCTGTCGATGGCTGTCAGCCAGACTCACCAGAAGGATCGCTGTGCCGGGGAATGCCCGATGTGAATCCCTTTGAAACCGCCTACAGGAAATCCGGGCGGACTTGACCGCACACTGGCGGAAAGACTTTACACAGACCTTACAATGACCGGTCCCGGTCTTTTCTATACTGAAGTCAAAGACCAGACCGATTTGAGAGTCTGAGGAAAGGAAATTTATCATGGAGATCATGAAATCCATACTCGCCTTCGCCGGAGGCCTGGGCATGTTTATTTACGGTATGCACCTGCTGGCGGAAGGTCTGCAGCAGGCAGCGGGAAGCCGTGCCCGGAAACTGATGGCGTTCCTGACAGGAAACCGGCTGGCGGCTGTCTTCACCGGTGCGGCGGTCACCGCACTGATTCAGTCCTCCAGTGCCGCAACAGTCATGGTGGTGGGATTCGTGAACGCCTCCGTCATGACCCTCCAGCAGGCTGTGGGCGTGATCATGGGTGCCAACATCGGTACCACAATGACCGGGTGGATCGTATCCATGGGGGAATGGAGCGCCTTCCTGAAACCCTCCATGATCGCACCTGCGTTCCTCTTCGCCGGGACGGTGTGCCTGCTGACGGCCAAAAAAGAACAGCTGAAACACGTGGCACACATTCTGATCGGCTTCGGTATCCTGTTCATGGGCCTGGATTCCATGTCCGGGGCCATTGCGCCGTATACCGATGAACCGGTGTTTGCCGATGCGTTCCGCCTCCTGGGCAGCAACCCGATTTACGGACTGCTGACCGGTGCCGTGGTTACTGCCATCATTCAGTCTTCCTCGGCTTCCATGGGTATTCTCCAGACACTGGCGATGGCCGGTGTCGTGAACTGGGGAGCGGCGGCGTTCATTGCCCTGGGACAGAATATCGGCACCTGCGCAACGGCTCTGCTTTCCTGTATCGGCACAGACCGGAACGCCCGGCGGGCAGCGGTGATTCACCTGCTGTTCAATGTTATCGGTTCGGTGGTGATCGGACTCTGCCTCTGGGTATTCTTCCTGTTCAACCCGGCCATTGCACAATCCAATGTGACAGGTACGGAACTCGCAGTGTTCCACACGAGCTTCAATGTTCTGTGCACCATCATGCTGTTCCCGTTCGCGGGCTGGCTGGTGAAACTGTCCGGACAGCTTGTTCCGGCGGCCGGGAAGACAAAGAAGGGAGCATTTGTGCGCCTGGATCCCCGTATGGGTGAAGCGCCTGCGCTTGCGCTGGAGGCCATTGAATCGCAGATTTATGCCATGAGCAAAATCGCCCAGGAGGCGGTGAAGGAATCCGCAGAATCCCCTGAAAAGGTACTGGAAGACCGCCAGAAATCTGTCGAGGAGATGCGGCAGGATATCACGGAAGCACTGCAGGGGCTGAACACCTCGGTGATGAGCCAGGGGGAACATCAGCGGAGTGAACGCGATATGATGTCCCTGACGGACATCTCCCGGATCATGGAACTCAGCGTGCAGGTGGCGGCGATCCGCGGCAAGGCAGACCAGGACTGCGAGAGCTGTCAGGAAGGCCTGAAAAAGCTCGCACGCAGCGCTGCTCGGACGCTGAAACTGGCGCGTCATGAACGCGTGGATGAAGCCCTGGAGCAGGAAGAGGCCGTGGATGCCCTGGAGAAGGAACTGCGCCAGCAGGTTCTCGACCAGATGGATGCCGGTACCATGAAGGCAAGCCATGCGGTTGCCTGCCTGGATTGCATCCGGCGATATGAGCGGATTTCGGACCACGCCGAAATGCTGGCCAGAAATCACGAAATCCAGTAATATCCAGCAGTCTGTAAAGTTCGATGGCGGCAGTCTGTCAGAAGGACGCGCTTCATCCATCGGGCAGAACGACATGACTCACATACAGATACAGAGAAAACCGGCAGTGGGATGACTGCCGGTTTTTTGCGGGCAATTTCGGGGACGGTCCGTATAATGGAACCATGACAATGACTGACAAGCACCTGGCTGAAACACAGGCTGCGCCGGAACTGGATGTTTCCCGCGCCGATACTCTGCTCTTTGACCTGGATGGCACGCTGCTGCCCATGGACGAAGAGCTGTTCGTGAAGCTCTACATGCACGCCCTGTCCCAGGCCTTTGCCGACCGGTACGATCCGGCGCTGATGCAGAAAACGCTCTGGGAGTCCGTGGGGCTTATGGTCGGCAATGACCTTGATGTGACAAACGAAACGCGGCTGTGGGAGCTCATGGAGAGCCGGTTCCCGGGGATTTCCGCTCATAAGGAAGACTTCGATGCCTTCTACCGGGCGGGATTTGATGCCGCACAGCCGGCCTGCCCAAGACGCGAGGGAACCGGTGCGTTTCTGGAGGAACTGAAGAAACGGGGCTGGCGCCTGATCCTGGCCACCAACCCGATTTTTCCGGAAACCGCCGTCAGACAGCGCCTGCAGTGGGCTGGGGTGGACCCGGCGGTATTCACCGATATCACGACCTATGAAAACTCCACAAGGTGCAAACCCAATCCGGCATACTATGAAGAGATCCTGGAGCGAAACCACCTGGATCCTGCAACGTGCATCATGATCGGCAATGATACGAGTGAAGACATGATTGCCCGTTCCCTGGGCATGCAGACGTTTCTGCTGACCGAACATCTCATTGACCGGAAGAACCTGGGTACAGACCAGTGGCCGCATGGAGATTTCCCGGCGCTGATGAAAGCCTTTGGTGTCGACACCGAAGCCGGAAACTGATTCCGACGGATTCCGGTGCCTGCCGGCTGAGTTCGGGGACAGCACCCTTCCGTGAATGGCGTCACGGAAAACAGCGAAGCAAAAAGCCATGAACCGAAGCAGTCCCGTCTGGGCTGATGCAGGTTCATGGCTTTTTTGATTCACAATCAGGGAGACTCATTCCTCGTACTCGTCTTCGTCCTCGTCATAGTCATCCTCCGGCTCCAGATCAGGCAAGTCGGCCTGGTCCAGACGCAGTCCCATATCCTGCCGGTGATGGGGATCGCGTTTGGCTTTGCCCATGAGTACAGGCGAGATGACTGCACCGATGAGGCCATAGCGGATGATGTCCAGGAGTATGAACAGGATGAAGACCCGGTCGGGATAGAGACCGGTGTCATGGTAGGCCATGAGCCGGGTCGCAAACCAGGCCGAGAACAGGACCTCTGCGGCGATCACACCATAGATCACGCGGCGGGTGCCCTTCTGAGAGTAGTAGAGGAAGAACACAGGAATGGTCCAGATGAAGGCGGTGAAGATGCAGAGCAGGAACATATCGCGGGTCGCAAAGACACTGCGCATATCCAGGCTCGAGAACCAGCCCTGGAACATCTGGACGAAGATCGGGAACACCACCAGTTCGCCATAGATGCAGATGCCCAGTCTCACTGAAACCTGGGGCCAGGTCAGAGGCTTTTCCTCGGGAATGGCGTCCATGGATTGATGCTGCACCGCAGCTGTCTGGCGTACCTGTGCTGCTTCGGCTGGGTTGGCAGGCTGAACATAAGCCGCTGCCGGTGTTCTGGCAATGGTCCGCGCCGGAACAGCACGCGCGTCATCCAGCGGATCATCGTCATAGACCTCCAGCACATGGTCGTAATAGACCCTCGCCCAGCGGTTCTGGTGAAAGTACAGACCGGTCTGCATGAGGATCGCGAGTTTGATGAACAGGCAGAACATCCAGGTGAGGTACACAAAGATGTGAGTCCAGTCATTCATCATGGCCCGGACAGGGATCCAGAAGGAAGCCACTTCCAGGAGATACATCACCCAGTACAGCCACCGCACCCATTTCTGGCCGGTGGATAGCCCCAGAAAGAGGAGCAGCCAGAGGAAGATTTCGATCAGAGAGAACAGGATAAAAGTCTGATGCTGGCCGGTTTCCGCAAACTTCAGGAAGTCGAGGTTCAGGACCAGGTCCGTGCCGATGACGAATACGCAGACCAGCAGGAAGTAAAAGATGAGGTGCCACACAACGTGATTGCGGGCTTTCCGGTATATTTTTCTGTCATCCATACTACAAAGGATAGCACAAACATTGGTGGTGCCGGCCGTGAATACGGACGTCACCACCAATGTCTGGGAGATGGGGGGTGTGCAGGAGTGTGATGTTGATGAGGAAAGAGGAATCCGATAGCCAGGATCCCCATTTGAGATGATGGTGGACTGCGCTGGATTGTGATGTTGATGAGAAAAGAGGAAACCGACTGCATGCAGCAGGACTCTTGAGAATCAGAAAACGGAGTTTGTGATCCGAGGAAGGATGGCAGTCGTTTTGAAAAAAACGCATGGTTTAATAAGTGTGCAGGCAGCAATGCACTGACTGCCCGTGGTATCGAGCAGTATACTTAAGCGTCTTGTAAATTCGTCGACCGCGGGTAAGCACGCATCCGGGTGTCTTTTTAGTCAGACAAGACAGAATACACTTACCTGATACAGACCATACGCTGGTCACAGACCACGACAAAACCGCAGGTGAGGCTTCCTCTGCAGGAAACCGGCACATGCGGTTTTCGGTTTTATTCTGTTTTGTCAGCCGTTTTGTCTTCCGGCTGCTTCCCGGTCACGGTTTTCATGCCCTTGACACGCGGCTCCACGATCTCTGTATCGCCATTGCTGCACCAGATGAGCCATGACTTGAATCCGGTTTCTTCCACTGCCCGGATCTGGTCCTGCACATCCTGCGCGGTATTGGAATACCCCTGCAGCCATGGCCGGTACTGGTCGTCATCCGTATACACTGACTGGGCGATCTGTGAGTAGCGCTTCAGCATTTCTCCCTGCTCCATGGCAGGATTCTCCACACCCAGGGACCCGTTCACAAAGTGATCCGGGTAGGGCATTGGTGAGACATAGTCTGCCGCGATGCACAGCCCGGGCACATACTGCCCCAGGTCCTGGTCATCCATGGCCGTCAGCACCTGCGCAAAGACATCCACAGAGAGATAGGCGTCATGTTCATGAACACGGTCCCGGACATATTGCGTGAAGTGCTGAATGGCCGAGGCCTTGCTTTCATCATACGTGTTGTGCAGCTCCACTTCTCCCTGCATCGTCGCAAGCCCTTCCGGGAACCGGGTGTAGTCCAGCTGCACTTCATTGAAGAGTCCGGCGGCTTCTTCACACAGATCGGCGTTGTATTCCCAGGCCTTCCGGGAATAGGGACTTGCCCAGGTGCTCTGTGCAATTTCCAGCAGCTGCCCGTCTGTGGTCTGAATGGCTTCCTCCGGATACGCTGTGGCGAAAACCGGATCCTTGAAGGCGGAAATTCGTCCGATCATGTAGTATCCCGCATCCTGGAATTGCCTGACCAGCTCCCTGAGCTGCTCCAGGGACAGTCCCTGATATCCGGTGTCCAGCCACTTGGCGGCTGCGGGGGACTCATACTCCACCAGCCCGCCTTCGTTCTTGAGCTCCACCACCAGGGCATTGAGGTCTGTTCTGTCCTTCAGCGAAAGATAGTAGTCGGGATTCGCCGCAAGCTGTTCCAGCGTCACGTGAAGACCACGGACGTCATCCTTCCGGGGATTGTCCGCAAAATCCACTTTCTGGGCCGGCTTCCAGTCCTCCTGTGCCACAAAGGCATCTGTCGAATAGCCTTCTCCATACGCAGCATTCCAGTAGTCGGATACTGCCACATTGGGTTCATCCCAGGCATGAACCGATTCTTCATCCGGTTCCACGTACTGCCCGGGGATCCAGTAGGTTTCATCCCCCCGGACCACTTCATACCAGTTCACCATCCCCGTTTCCGAATCCAGATCCTGAACGCTTGCCGACACGACCTTGAGCTCTTCCCCTTTTTCAGCCGCAACCTGGCAAAGCGGACCGTTCTTTTCTTTCCGAAGTTCCGTGCGTGTCCGCACGAAGACCGAAGGAACCTGCACACAGCCTGCATAGGTTTCAGACAGACTGGATGAGGGAACCTCCAGGGTTTTTCCTTCATATTCCACCATGGATGTATCGGTTCCGCGCTTGCGCAGCTTTACAGCTGTGCCCCGTACCAGTGTGACGGTATCTTCGCGGATTTCACCATTCTCCATTGAAGGGACCTGTACCGACAGGGAATTGCCGGCAGGCGCAATATACATGGTGGGATAGACCTGACGTGCCAGGATCCCGGCTGCAATCAGGATCACGGAAAGAGAAAGAAGGGCCAGGATAAAGATCCTCCGCTTCTTTTTCATATGGTTCACCAGTTCAATCGTAACAAAAAAAGGCGCAGAATGCGCCTAATGACCGTATATTTTGAATAATCTGCGCACTTTTCGGGCACAGACTTCATCAAAAACCGCCTCTGGAACGACACTCCGGACACCGAAGTCATGACGCATGTCCATGTCATCCACCACAGCGAAATCCGCGGTTCCCAGTTCCTCCAGAGAGGCATGGATGACCTCCGGCCGGCTGATTCCCCCAGGCACTGAACCCAGTACATAGTCTCCAAGTCCCACGATGGAGAGAATGGCCTTGAGTTCCTGGGGAGAAAACACATGGCGCCAGGAACTCGTGATGATGATCCCCGCACTGCATTCCTCGCAGATCTGACGTATCAGCTGGCAGGCCCGGGCATCGAATCCGTGAACGACTTCATTGACCAGCACCGGATCCAGGCGCCTGATTGCGCCGCAGTTCAGGTCTTCCGCCAGCCTGGCTGGCAGGGCTTTATCCAGCTCAAACGGCGGCAGCGGCTGCCGCCTGGCAAGTACACCATCAATATCCAGATACAGAATGGGTCCCATTTCATCACCTTCTCTGGTGATTATCCGCAAAAACAAAGGACATCGCAAGAACAATTCCGCCGCAGATGAGTATAATACTGAACGAAAGGCAGGTGAGACCACAGATGATATACAGATTCAGACGGTTCATCCGTGATCTGACACCCCCGCGACTTCTTTCCCTTGGATTCCTCGCTGTCATCCTCATCGGCAGCGTTCTACTGGCAATGCCTGTATCCTGGAACCCCGGGCAGCATGTCCATTTCCTCGATGCGCTGTTTGTGTCCTGCAGCGCGGTCTGCGTGACGGGACTCACCACCGTTCCGCCAGGCGACACCTTCAATCTCTTTGGCCGCACGGTTCTCGGAGTGCTGATCCAGATCGGCGGCCTGGGTGTGGCAGCGCTGTCTGTCATGATCACCCTGATCATGGGACGGAAAATCGGCCTGAAAGCCAGACAGGTCCTGTCCACGGCAATGAACTTCAGTGGCATGGGAGGTCTGATCAATTTCCTGAAGATCCTTTTGAGATTCACGCTGATCTACGAAGTCACCGGGGCCATCCTGTGCTTCTTTGTGTTCGTAAGAGATTACCCGCCGCTGGAAGCTGCGGGTTATGCTCTGTTCCATTCGGTGTCTGCATTCAACAACGCCGGATTCGATATCTTCGGAGGCTATGACTCCCTGCTCCACTATGCCCACAACGTTCCGCTGAATCTCATCACCATGGCACTGGTCATTATTGGCGGATTCGGGTTCTTCGCGATGTGGGACATGGGTCACTGCAAGTTCAGGTGGAAGAAGTATACCCTGAATACAAAAGTCGTCATTGTGATGACCGTGCTGCTGCTCGTGCTTGGCACAGCACTGCTGTACTGGACCACAGACCAGACACTGCTGGAAGCATCTTTCCAGTCTGTCATAGCCCGGACAGCGGGATTCAACACACACCCGCTTTCGAATTTCACCGAAGCCGCCCTGCTCATTTTCACCGTGCTGATGTTCATCGGCGCCAACCCCGGCGGGACCGGTGGCGGCATCAAGACCACGACTTTTTTTGCAGTGGCCATGAAGGCGGTTTCCAGTACAATGAATGGAGACCGCGATGAGGTGTTTTACCGCAAGATCCCCAATGTGGTATTCACACAGGCGCTGACCGTTTTCTTCTACGGCCTGACGGTGATCACCATTGGCACGATTCTGATCCTCGCCTTTGAGGGGGATCTTTCGCTGTCCGCGGTCCTGGTGGAGGTCACGAGTGCGTTCGCGACTGTCGGCAGCACCGTGGGAATCACCCCGGGTCTGTGTCCTGCCAGCAAGATCGTGCTCATGATCTGCATGTTCATTGGCCGTCTGGGTCCGCTGACGATCGCGACGGTCCTGGCGTTCAAGGGAAAGAGCGAAGCGCACTTTACGGAAGAAAGCATCATGATCGGCTGAGCCGCATGAATGATGAGAAAAGAGACAGGAGAATTCGGTAGTATGAGAAGAACACCACAGGATGCCGCGTTTGCGATCATTGGGCTGGGCCGGTTCGGGATGGCTGTGGCTGACAAGCTTTCTGAATATGGATACACGATCATCTGCTGCGACCGGGATGCGGAAAAAGTCCGCGAGGCCCGGAACCTGACTCCCTTTGCCTATGTGGTGGAACATATGTCGAAGGAGAGTCTGGATGAAATCGGTGTGCGAAACTGTGACTGCGGAATCGTGTGCATCGGCTCGGCGTTCGATGTGTCGATCCTGACCACGATGTATCTGACGGATCTGGGGCTGAAGAAAGTCATTGCCAAGGCCAATTCCGAGGATCAGGCCAAGATCCTGCGGCAGATGGGGGCCATGACTGTGCAGCCGGAGAAGGATTCCGGGACCAGACTGGCGGACCGGCTGATGTACAATGACCAGATTGAATGCTTCACACTGGATGGCGAGACCCAGATTCACACGCTGAAGGTGCCGGCGACTCTGGTGGGAAAGAGCGTGGCGGAGGTCGATTCGCGTGCAAGATACGGGATCAACATCATTGCGATCCGTCACGACAATGACATCATGACCAACTTCGATCCGGACTACCGGTTCCGGGCCGGGGACAAGCTGTCGATCATTGGCAGCAAACGGGACATTGAGCGGTTCGAAGACCGCAACTCCGATGACTGACTCAGACTCAGCCACTGTATGGCAGATTTGCGAGGCAAATCCCGCCATACAGACGCTGAGTAGAATAAAGACCACAGGCAATCCCTGCAAGTAATGCTTCAGGCACAACCTTTGTAACCTGCCCGCATTCGACGACAGGCCATCCGCACCTGCCAGACACACCACAACCCGAAAGGCAGCGTCTGAAATGCCCGGGTTCCCGAAAGGGACCCGGGCATTTCAGACGCTGCCTCATGCTACAATACAAACCAAAGGGGGTACGCTTATATGAACGAAAACCTCGTGCTGGTGACCGGCATGTCCGGTGCCGGTAAAAGTTCGGCCATGAATGCCCTGGAAGACCTGGGCTACTGCTGTATTGACAACTTCCCGCGCGAACTGCTTCCCCAGCTTCAGGAGCTCCTGGAAAAGGAACAGGACCGGTACAAAAACATCGCCCTGTCTGTCTCCGCGGCAGATTATACAAGCTTTGTAAACTACTTTGACAACATTGCCAAAGACCTGCAGATCATCTTTCTGGACTGCTCTGATGAAGAGCTGCTGCTTCGCTACCGGTTCACCCGCCGGCAGCATCCCATGATCGCCTCGGGACAGGCCACGACCCTGGAGGACGCCATCGAAATGGAACGCATGTCCTTCAACCAGATCCTGGCCAACATGAACAATACCTTTCATTTGGACACCACCAAGCTGTCCAGCCAGGCTCTGATCAACCGTGTGCGTCACCGCTTCAAATCCACAGACCGCCCGGAATTCACCGTGACGTTCCAGTCCTTCGGATTCAAGCACGGCATGCCCATGGATGCCGACATGGTGCTTGATGTGCGGTTTCTCCCGAACCCCTTCTATGAACCGAGTCTGCGCAACAAGACCGGCAATGACAAAGAGGTCTACGACTACGTCATGGAATCCCGGGACACGCAGGAATACATTCACCGCACGGGAGAAATGCTGGATTACGTTCTCGAACAATACGACAAGCAGAACAAATCCAACATGATCATCAGCGTGGGATGCACAGGCGGACAGCACCGTTCCGTGTCCATCGCCAACTGGCTGTATGACCGCTACAAAGACAAGTATCGCTGCTTCAAGAGCCACCGGGATGTGGAAGGCGGGGAAAACGGATGAAGAAAATCGTGGTGCTCGGCGGCGGGACCGGACTTTCCAGCATGCTCGCGGGCATGAAGAAAATCCAGGATGCCCAGGTGACTGCCATCGTCACCGTGGCAGATGACGGCGGCAGCACCGGCCGGATCCGCAATGCCTACAATGTCCCGGCCATGGGCGACATCCGCCATGTGCTGACTGCCATGGCACAGAACGACAACGCAGGGATCCTCCAGCAGCTCATGAACTACCGGTTCGAGGGACAGGAGGACGTGGGCGGACACTCCCTGGGAAACCTGATTTTCCTGGCCATGATGGACATCACCGGATCTTTCATGGGCGCCATTGAATCACTGTCCCGGGTCATGGGTGTGAACGGCACGATCCTGCCCTGCACCCTGGATGTCGCCACGCTCTATGCGCTGATGGCGGACGGCACCCTGGTCCGGGGGGAGAAAAACATCCCCACCAGAGACAACGCCATCGAACACGTCTATTACCAGCAGGATGTTCAGCCCTATGACAAGGCACTGGAAGCGCTGCGCGAGGCCGACCTCATCATTTACGGCATCGGCAGTCTGTATACCAGCGTCATTCCCAATCTGATCATTCCCGGGATCCCGGAAGCCATTTACGAAAATCCATGCCCGAAAATCTACTTCTGCAACGCCATGACCCAGCCGGGAGAAACCGAAGGCTACACCATGGAAGACCATGTCCGGGCGCTGGAAAAGCACAGCTTCAAGAACCCTGCCGACCTGGTGGTGCTCAATGACACCGAAGTCAGCAGCCATGTCCTGGAGCGCTATGCACGAATGGGCAGTTTTCCGGTGCATTCCGACGAAACAGCCCAGAGCTATGAAGTGTGGAAGCGACCCCTGATCACCCTCGCGGACAATGAACGGATCCGGCATGACCCCGAAGCGGTGCGGCAGGTGGTGCAGGAGATCCTGGAGGAACTGGGTTGAGTTTCACATACGACGTCAAGCAGGAAATCGCAGGGGCCGACCTGGATGAGCGCCAGGCAAAAGCCCAGCTGGCCGCGCTGCTGCTGGTGAAAGCCGCCCTGCACATGAACCGCAACGGGACCTATCTGTCCTTCCAGGTGGAAAATGCGAGTGTGGCCAAGCATGTATGGCTCCTCGTGAAGCGGCTCTACACCGTGGAGCCCAGACTGGCGGTGCTGAAGAAGATGCGGCTGAAGAAAAACAACATTTACCGCATCGTCATCGAACAGGGGGCGTCCCGGATCCTGGAGGATCTGGGGATCCTGAATGACAGGGGCCTGCATGTGAAGCCGAACTATGACCTCATCCGCTCGGAGAAAAATGCCCGGGCCTTTCTCCAGGGATGCTTTCTGGCCTCGGGTTCCGTCAACAGTCCCCGCACCTCCAACTATCACCTGGAGATCTCCGTGACACACCGGGGACTGGCCGAAAGCATCCAGAAACTCATGGAGCGGTTTTTTCTGTCAGCAAGGATCACCGAACGCAAGGGACTGTGGGTGGTCTACCTCAAGGCCGGGGACAAAATAGGCGACTTCCTGCGTCTGATCGATGCCTCCAATGCCCTGCTGCAGTTTGAAGACCTGCGGATTTCCCGGGATTTCTACAACCAGATGTCCCGGCTGAACAACTGCGAACTCGCCAACGAGATGAAGAGCCTGAAGGCGGCGCATGGCCAGATCGAAGCCATTGAACGCATTGAGACGCTCATGGCCCCGGAGCAGATCCCGCCGAAGATCCGTGCGGCGATGGACATCCGCAAACAGTACCCGGAAGCGAGCCTGACTGAACTCTGCGATGAAATCTACAAAGCGACCGGAGAAGTCATTTCGAAGTCCGGGATGAAGCACCGGATGACGAAAATCCGGGAAATGGCGGCTTCCCTGAGCCAGGATCGGAGGTCCAGTGAAACAAAGTAATATCATACAGATAGCGGTTCCGCTCCTGCTGGCTCTTTTCCTGCTGCCTTTGGCGGGCCTGGCAGGCTGTTCCGGGGAAGTGGCGCTGAGAAAGCACACCTTCACCATTGAGCTTGGCCAGGATGTGTATGCCAATCCCGCTCTCTATGCCGAGAGCGGGCAGCAGGGGCTGGAACACATGACGGTCTCTCCGGTAAGCACCGGCATTGCCCGCAAGGACAACCGGTTCATTTCCCGGGGATACGACTATCTTCTGGTTGGGGAATACGATTTCGTCATTGAAAACGGCGGGACCAGCACCCCTTTCCGGATCAAGATCAAGGACACAAGACCGCCGACGGTGATTTCGGAGGTCACGGAAATGGATGCCACGGTGGGAGAGCGCATCGACTGGGTGTCGGTGTTTCCTGCCACGGATATTTCCGGTGTCAGCTATGAAGCTCCTTTCGACACCACCGCCACGCCGGGAGACCACGATGTGACGGTGAAGATTTCCGACCGGTTCGGCAATGCCGTGGAAAAACCGGTAAAAGTTAAGGTATCTGAATGAACAGTCAACTCTGGATGGGACTGGGGCTCCCGCTGGCCGGCACGGTGCTGGGCAGCGCCCTGGTCTTCGTGCTGCGGGGAGCCATTCCGCAGAAAACAGAAAAAGCCATGCTTGGATTTGCCGCCGGTGTCATGACAGCGGCTTCGATTTTTTCCCTGATCCTTCCGGCCATGGAACAGTCCGGCTGGATTCCGGCCGCCGCCGGCTTTCTTATTGGCATCGGGTTTCTGCTGCTGCTGGACGAAATCGTTCCGCATATGCATGTGATGTCCGAGGAAGCCGAGGGTCTGCCCACTCCCTGGAGCCGGACCACGAAGCTTTTCTTTGCGATCACGCTGCACAACCTGCCCGAGGGCATGGCAGTGGGTGTGGTCCTGGCAGGGGTGCTGGATGGAAGCACCGCCATGAGTGCAGCCGCTGCCCTGGCGCTCAGCCTGGGCATTGCCCTGCAGAATGTTCCGGAAGGTGCAGTGCTGTCCATGCCCCTGCATGCAGATGGCATGAGCAAAAGCAGAGCCTTCTGGTTCGGCGCTCTCTCGGGTGTCATCGAACCCATCGGGGCAGGCCTGACGATCCTCTGCCGCAGCTGGATCCAGCCCTTTCTGCCCTGGCTGCTGGCGTTTGCCACCGGTGCCATGCTGTATGTGGTGGTCGAGGAACTTGTTCCGCAGTCACAGGCAGGAAAGCATTCCAATATCGGGACCGTTGCCTTTGCCCTTGGCTTCGCGGCGATGATGGTGCTGGACTCTGCACTCTGACATGTCAAAGGAGGGTCATATGACGAAATGGGACAAGGTGCTCATTGTGTGCCTGATGGCCGTCAGTGCCCTGCTGATTTTTCCGATCCTGCAGGGACAGCCCAAAGCCAGCCAGGCAGTGGTCAGCGTCGGCAGCGAGGAAAAGATGCGGCTGAATCTCAACCAGGACGGGACGTATGCGGTAAACGGCCGCCTGGGTCCGGTAAACATCGAAGTGCAGGACGGATCGGTGCGGGTGACACAGGAAAACAGCCCGCATCATTACTGTTCAAGACAAGGATGGGTGAACAGCACGGCAGTGCCCATTGTCTGTCTGCCCAATGAAACGGTCATCCGGATCCAGGGAGAGCCGGGGGCCGAGGATACGGTGATCCAGTGAATACCCGGCGCGCCGTGATCCTGGCCTTCCTGGTTGCAGCGGGGATCCTGCTGCAGATCCTGGAAAGCTTTGTCCCTGTGGTGATGCTGGTCCCCGGCTACAAGATCGGGCTGGCCAACATTGCCGGTCTCTTTGCCCTGTACGCCTATGGGCCGAAGGACATGATGATTGTCACCGTCTGCCGGATCTTCCTGGCGGGCCTGCTGACCGGATCGCTGTTTTCGGTCGGCTTTATGCTCTCGGTATCCGGTGCCATCCTGGCGCTGCTGGCCATGACGCTGGCAAAGCGGTCCGGCCTGTTTTCCATTTACGGTGTGAGTGTGGCCGGCGCTGCGGCCCATTCCGTCGGACAGGTCCTGGCGGTGACGGCGATCTACCAGCAGTATTTCATGCAGATGTTCCTGCCTGTCCTGCTGGCGCTGTCCATTGTCAGCGGACTGCTCATTGCCCTGGTCACCGAGCGGCTGCTGAAACGCATGAAGCATACACTCGCACGCAGTCAGGGAAGGAGGCTGTGATTCGTGGCAGACAGATATTATGGCCGGCTGAAACAGCTGGAGCGGGATTCGAGGAATGAAATGAGCATCCTGTCGGATACGCGGTCCAGTCTGGAACAGCTGACGGAAGCCATGGCAGGGGAGGAACTGTCCATGAAGGACTACCTGACACTGCTGCGGCTGACCGGTCAGTATTATGAAAAGCACAATATGCCGCCTTCGGCCCAGAAATACATCTTCATGCGGATGCAGTCCGTCCTGAGTCTGCGGACACAGAAGTGGAAACGGCATCAGTATCCTCTCATGACGGATGTGGAAGAACCGCTCACGCCGGAGATCATGGAGTACTTCCGGCAGCAGCGACCACTGTGGAAGGAAACCCTGGCGCATTTCCAGCGCATGCTGCTGCTCACAGACCTGGTCCTGTTCCTGCTGCTTCTGCCTCTGCTGGTGTTCGGCCTGCAGATGTCCTTTGGAGCGGGTCTGCTGCTGTCTGTCCTGGTGTGGGGGGCACTGGCGGTGTATTTCCAGATGTTTCTCTCCGAATCCCTGGCACAGGATCATCTGGCCTCTCATTCGGCCAGGATCAGCGACTCCCTGCGGATCTTCGAGCAGTATTTTGTCAGAGCCGGACTGCCGGGACGGAAGCACACAGCGGGAGAAAGTGCCTGAAACACCAGGCCGGTGACTTGAAACATTGTTAGCTTTTAAATTGTTTTCACATTCGCAAGTTCTCTATGGTATGATGGGCGCGGTGATGTTATGCGAACAAATCATGTCCCGAAAGCCACGCTGCAGCGCTACCCGGTCTACCTGAAAGCGCTGCGCAGGCTTCAGAAAAACGGCATAAAGCGAATCATGTCCCGGGAACTGTCCAGTTTTGTGGATATCGAGCCGACCACCATCCGGCGCGATTTTTCTTTTCTGGGAAACCTGGGCAAGCAGGGGTACGGCTATGACGTGGACCGGCTGATCGACATCTTCAACCAGCAGCTGGGTGTGGATTTCGATGAGAAGCTGATCCTGGTGGGGGCCGGCAACCTGGGACGGGCCCTGCTGAACTACAACAAATGGGATCACGTGGTAGGCGAAGTTGCCTGCGCCTTTGACGTGGATCCGGAAAAACAGGGCAGCCAGTTCGGCGTCAATGTCTGGAGCATGGACGATCTGGAAGAGAAGATGCCCAAAGGATGCCGCATCGCGATCCTGACCATTTCCCATGACGTGCAGGCCACGGTGGACCGGCTGGTCAAGGCCGGCATTACCGGGATCGTGGATTTCACACACCAGCACTTCAAGGTGCCCCGTGGGGTGGTCATCAAGAGCATTGATGTGGTGTCCAGCATTCAGGAACTGGTGTTCATCACCAATTCCATGAATGAACCCGCCCAGAGACAGCGGGACTGACAGGCAACAGGAGGAGAGACTATGTTGGCAGTAAAACTCAAGGATACATACAAGGACCTGGATGGTCAGAAAGTCACGATGCAGGGCTGGGTCCGCACAAACCGAGGATCCAAAAAGGCCGGATTCATCGAACTCAACGACGGCAGCACCTTCTCCAATGTGCAGGTGGTGTACAAGCCGGAACAGACAGCGGACTATGAGGCGGTGTCGAAAATCACCCTGGGCAGCGCCATTGAAGTCACCGGCACCCTGAAGGCCACGCCGGGCGCAAAGCAGGACTACGAGATCCAGGCAGACAGCGTCGAGGTGCTGGGGGCCAGCGACCATGAATATCCGCTGCAGAAGAAGCGCCACAGCTTCGAGTACCTCCGGACGATTCCCAGCGTCAGACCCCGCGCCAACACCTATTACGCCATGTTCCGGCTGCGCAGTGTGCTGTCCATGGCGATACACCGGTTCTTCCAGGACCGCGGGTTTGTATATGTCCACACGCCGATCATCACGGGCAACGATGCGGAAGGTGCCGGAGAATGCTTTACCGTCACCACACGGGCGGATGACAAGTACGACCAGGATTTCTTCGCGAAGCATGCACAGCTGACGGTTTCCGGCCAGCTGCATGTAGAGCCTTTCGCGCTGACGTACCGCAATGTGTATACCTTCGGTCCCACGTTCCGGGCGGAAAACTCCAACACCACCAGACATGCCAGTGAGTTCTGGATGATCGAGCCGGAGATGGCCTTTGCGGATCTTTCGGACAACATGGATGTGGTGGAGGACATGATCAAGTACTGCATCAACTATGTCCTGGAGAACGCGCCGGAGGAAATGGCGTTCTTCGAGAAAGCCATTGACAAAGACTGCATCAACCGGGTCAAGGCTGTGGCGGAGTCCGACTTCAAGCGCATGACCTACACGGAGGCCATCGGACACCTGGAACAGGCGAAAGACCAGTTCGAGAACCAGGACATTTTCTGGGGCATGGACCTGCAGAGCGAGCACGAGCGCTACATCTGCGAACAGGTGGTAAAGGGACCCGTATTCCTGACAGACTATCCGAAGGAAATCAAGGCTTTCTACATGCGGGAAAACGAAGATGGCAAAACCGTGGCCGCCTGCGACCTGCTGGTTCCCTATGTGGGGGAACTGGTCGGCGGCAGTCAGCGTGAAGAGCGCTATGATGTGCTGAAGAAGAAAATGGACGACCTGGGCATGAACGAGGGCAGCCTGGACTGGTACCTGGATCTGCGCCGGTTTGGCGGCTGCAGACACTCCGGCTTCGGACTGGGATTTGACCGGATGCTGATGTATCTTTCCGGTGTCCAGAACATCCGGGATGTGCAGCCGTATCCCCGGACGCCCCGCAACCTGATCAACTGACGGGATCAGACTGAAGCTGAAAAAAGAAAACGCTGCCGGCAAAAGGCATCAGGACAGAACTGGTGTCATTTGCCGGCTTTTTGTGCTGGAAAGAAAGCTGACAGGTAACAGAGGCATATGTCAGATGATGTTAATTACCGTTATCATCAAAATATTAATGAAAAATATGTGTTATTTATTGCGAAATAACAGTCAGTTTGGCATAAAGACAGTAAGCTGAGCCCAACTAAGAAAGGACAATGATGCTGGACCATCATTACAGAATTACAATGAGCATTTTCAGGAAAATTTTCACTGCTTCAACAGCTTTGTATCTATCCTTGTTTTCTTCTCTTAGTCCTGTGTCTGCAGCTGACAACAACGATTACCATGAAATTGATGCTGGAGATATTACACCCGGGGTAATGGTTTATGAAAACGAATGTGGTGAAAAAGCAGCGATTCTTGATGATGCAGTTCTTGACGGAACAATAGTTCTCTATAACGTTGGAAATGAACTGATTACACTTGATGTAACCCCAGAGGAAGATATTGCTTCTCCATATGTTTATGGTCCTTGGAGCCAGGGAACTATACCGAATGGAACCAGTACTTTAACGCCTCATTATTCTAATGGTTTTGTTACTGCTTCTTTTCAGGCATCTGTTCAGAAATCACCTGCGATGATTCGCAATGTATATAATCCGGGTATTACTGGTGTTTTAGTAACGGTGAATTCTTCAAATCTGTCGATTGTAAGGGGCAGTGCTTCGACAGGTAGTGCAGCTATAGCCAGTTTGACTTTTGTTGGGTCTGTGACCCAGGATGGTTATACAGCTGTCCCGGGTAGTTGGTATTTAACGCTGGAACTTGATCAGGCCGGTCATACTCGGATTGGCTGGAATTACTGAGTTATTCTGTCTGACTTTAAAGGAGTCAATCATACATGAGTGGATTCAGAAGCGTCTGTCTCTGGCTGGCAGCTTCCTGCCTGTTGAGCAGCTGCGCACGGTCCGGCGATGTAAAACCTGCACCTGCCACCCTCCCGGGGTATACTGCCTGCCGGGAATCCGGAAAAAGCAGGGAAGATGAAGACGTTGCCGGGGCCCTGGATACTCTGGAGGATGCTGCAGGGATCGAGGTCACCAGAAACGGATATACCTGGCGGATTTTCCGGAATGAAGCCGGTGTATCTGCTGTTCAGGTAAGCCAGATGCCTGATTCAAAGACCTGGACCGTTCATCTATTCAGTCCCCCGGAGCATACGACGTTTGTGCTGACAAGGGAGAGCGGGACAGACTGGAGTCTGCAGCAGATCCTGCCGGAAGGTAAAGAAGCCGTGGCCGAGACCGGAGAATGGAAATCCATGATCAGAGAGCTGCTGTTTCCCGGACTGCCGGAGTCCAGCCTGGAAGCTGCCCCTGAAAAATCTGGATCTGTCTCAAATGAATGGGTGCTCTCCTTCACCGGACTTGACGGGGTGCCCTGTCAGTACTGGGTGACAGTCAATGCATGCGGTTATCCGGACTCTGTAAGCCTGGAGGCGGAAAACCGCATCATCTGGACCACTGCCGTCAGACTGATTGAAAACGGCGCTGAAATCCAGACTGAACTGGAAGCCATCGCCCGGCAGATCAGGACCGGCTCCCTTCGTTCCGGACAACCGCCGGCTCTGCCGTCCTTACCCGAATACTGATTCTGACAGCAGTCAGCCCAGCCTCCGATCATGAACAATGGCGTGACCATTCCTGCACAGGACGGTCACGCCATATTTGCATTTGCGTCAGCCAGCGAAGCAGCTTCGGAGATTCGCGCTGCCGGAGGCTGGACAGGCTTTTTTGCACTTTCCAGAATCGCACGGATGGAAGAATACAGGACCGGCTTCATGTCTTCCATGGAACAGGGTTTGCTGTCGATCAGACAGGAATAGCAGGTGCCGGATGCCAGTTCCACGACCAGAAACAGCGTTTTGTACGGGTTTTTCAGCTGCCAGCCATAGCTCTGGGCCAGATCGAGAAACCGGGGATAGAGGGCAAACTGTTCCTCCTGCATGAGACCGCTGATGTTTTCGTGGAAAACAGCGAAGGTCAGTGACCGCCGGATGAACTTCAGCAGGGTGGCCCTGGCTTCCAGCTGGCTCAGAACGTTGTCGATCATGAAAATCACGGCATCTACAAAGGATGCCTGGGGAGAGGTCCGCAGGCATTCATCGGCTGTTTCAAAGAGCCTGGCGGCTTCACGGGAAATGATCAGGTCCCGCAGCTGTTCCTTGTCGTGGAAATACAGATAAAAGGTGCCCTTGGCCACGCCTGCCTGCCGGGCAATTTCTTCCACGGAGACCTTTTCCACCCCGGTTTCCGTAAACAGCCGGCTGGCTGAGGCAACCAGCCGGTCCATTTTCTGTTTCTTGTTTTCCTGTACTTTGGATTTCATGCCTACAGCGTACGCCCAAAGCATGACTGACCGCCAGTCATTTATTCGTACAGAACCGGGATTTTGTCCAGTGGCGGAAAATTGACCGATGGTCATTTCGGGAGTAGGCTTGTGGACGTACGCAAGGAGGCGTTATGGAACAACTATCCCGATTCATCGTGAAGCACAGAAACGCGATCCTTCTTGTCGCGGTGCTTCTGCTGATCCCCAGCATATTCGGATACCTCAACACACGGGTCAACTACGACCTGCTGTCGTATCTGCCGAAGGACACCGAAAGCATGAAGGCACAGGATGTCCTGGGGGATGATTTCAATCTTTCCAGCGTGGATATGCTGGTGGTCAACGGCATGCCGGAAAAGGATGTCGCGAAGCTGAAGACACAGATCGAAGGCATCGACGGTGTGGACAAGGTGATCTGGCGTGATTCAGTCCTGGATCTGTCCGTTCCCAGGGAGGCGATCCCAGAAAGCATCCAGGACATGCTGTACAGCGGCGATTCCACGATGCTGATCATCACCTTCAGGGAACCGACGGCCAGTGATCGGACCATGAACGCCATTGCGCAGATCAAGCAGTATTCACAGATGGACTGCTGGCTGGCAGGATTCTCTGCCATTACCGAGGACACCAGGGACCTGGTCACGACAGAGACCCCGATTTACTCGGCCATTGCCGTGGCGCTGTGTCTGGTGGTCCTGTGTCTGGGGCTGGAATCCTGGGTGGCACCCTTCGTGTTCCTGCTGGGTATCGCGTTCCCAATCATCTACAACATGGGAACCAATATTTTCCTGGGGGAGATTTCCTACATCACCAAAGCCCTGGCGCTGATCCTGCAGCTGGCGGTGACGATGGACTATTCCATCTTCCTTCTCCACCGGTACCAGGAAGAAAAGGCGAAGCCGGGCGTGACAAACGAGGAAGCCATGGCATCTGCCATTCAGGCGACGTTCGTGTCCATCACCTCGTCTTCCATCACCACGATTGCAGGCTTCCTGGCGCTGTGCTTCATGAGTCTGACGCTGGGAAAGGACATCGGTCTGGTCATGGCCAAGGGCGTAGTCCTGGGTGTCATCTGCACGGTGCTGGTGCTTCCGGCGCTGATCATGTTCTTCGACAAATGGATCGAGAAGTGGAAACACCCGGTGCTGATCCGTCCGGTCAAGAAAGCACCTGTCTTTGTCACAAAGCACTACAAAGCCATCATCGCGGTGTTCGTCCTGCTGTTCATCCCGGCAATCTATGCCCAGGCCAATGTGGCTCAGTACTATGACCTGACCGCCACGCTTCCCGAAGATATGGCCAGCGTGCAGGGCACGACACAGATGAAGGAAAAATTCGACATGAACACCACGCACTTCGTGCTCGTGGACGACAAAGTGTCTGCCAGGGACATGCAGGACATGATCTCGCAGATGGAGGAAGTCAAGGGCGTATCCAATGTCCTGGCCTATGAAAAATACATCGGTCCGGGTGTGCCCAGCACCTTCGAGCCGGCACAGCTGGAAGACATCCTGCACAACGGCGGCCGGCGCCTGGTGGTGGTCAACAGTGAATATCGCGGGGCAACGGATGAGGAAAACGAACAGCTGGACACCCTGCGCGAGATCCTGCACAAGTATGACAAAAACGGCCTGATCGGCGGCGAAGGCGCACTGGACGAGGACCTGATCAAGGTCACCAACGTGGATTTCCAGATGGTCAACATCGTGTCCATCGTGGCGATCCTGGCCATCATTGCCGTGACCTTCAAGTCTCTCTCCCTGCCCTTCATTCTGGTGCTGGCGATCGAGTTTGCCATCAGCGTGAACATGGGCATTCCGTTCTTCACGCACACCACACTGCCGTTCATTGCGAGCATCGTCATCGGCACGATCCAGCTGGGTGCGTGCATTGACTATGCGATCCTGATCACCTCCCGGTTCCGGGAAGAGCTTCAGAATGGCGAGACGCCTGTCCGGGCGATCCAGATCAGTGTGGAGAGGAGCAGCACATCCATCATCACCAGCGGACTGTCGTTCTTCGCGGCCTGTACCGGTGTGGCAATGATCGCAAAAATGGACATGATCGCGAGTCTGTGCACGCTGCTGGGACGTGGCGCACTGATCAGTGTGCTGGTCATCCTGTTCATTCTTCCGGCCCTGCTGCTGGCATGCAGCGGGCTGATCGCAAAGACGACCAAAGGCTGGCCGAAGGCATCTGCCCAGGCAGCTTCCTCAAAGAGCGGCAAAGAAGCCGCAAGGGCTTGACAGGCGGGGACAGAAAGGACCCAGGGAAACACATGAACAAAGAAAACGGACTGCGTATGAGCAGACACTATATCCAGAAGATCGGCACAGCGATCCTGGCGGCCACCATGGCAGCTGGCATGATTCCGGCACAGGTATTTGCGGCGGAAGACAACAATCCGACGGAGAAAACCGAAACGGTCTATACAGTGCTCAACCCCGACGGCTCGGTCAACAGCACTGTGGTCTCCGCCTGGCTGCATGACGACGACGGCCTGCACAATGTGAAGGAAGACCTGAAGCTGAAGAATGTCGAGAACGTCAAGGGTGACGACAAGCCCTCGGTTTCAGGAGAGACCTATACCTGGAACTCTTCGGAGAAGGACATCTGGTACAAAGGCGACGCCACGAAAGAACTGCCGGTTTCGGTGCAGATCGACTACACACTGGATGGAAAAGACATCAAGGCCGAAGACCTGGCGGGCAAGAGCGGAAAGCTGGGAATCAGGATCCGGTTCACGAACAACGTCGGAAAGCAGGTGCAGCTCAACGGGAAGACCGTGACGGTTCATCCCTCCTTCCTGGCGGGCGGCATGATGGACATGGATGCAGAGAACTGCAAGAACGTGAAGTGCGCCCAGGGCAAGATCGTGTCCGATGGCACAAATGAGTTCCTGGCCTTCGCGGCTGTTCCAGGCCTGGAGGATACCATGCAGCAGGCCGGTCTGTCGGATATGGCCAAGGAGCTGGACATCTCGGATGAAATCGAGATCACGGCCGATGTGAAGGAGTACGATCCGTCCGGGTTGATGATGGCCATGACCAATGACCTGGATCTGGAGGAGATCCCGCAGCTGGGGTCTGTGAGCGAACTGACAGGCGGCGTGAAGCAGCTGTATGATGCGAGCCTGCAGCTGGAGGACGGATCGAAGCAGCTCTATGATGGCACATCGCAGCTGAAGGCCGGCATTCAGCCGCTGACATCGGCTCTGCCCCAGATTTCGCAGCTCGGGGATGCCGCTACGCAGCTGCACAATGGAACCTCCACGCTGAAGGCCGGCCTGCTGGCCTATACAGCCGGGGAAGAGCAGCTGGCAGCTGGCACGAAGCAGCTCTATGGCATCACGGATGGTATCGGCCAGGTACAGAGCAGCGTCTCCAGCACCGACGGGTCGGTGATGACGCTGAAAAAGGGAAGTGAGTCTCTTGCAGCGGGTCTGAAACAGCTGCAGGGATCCGTGGATCAGCTGGATGCAGCGGGTGTGAACCAGCTGCTGGCTGGTGCAAAGACACAACTGGAGGGTATGCAGCAGACAGTGGCAAAAGACCGGCAGGTGCTGACCGGTCTGCAGACTTCCATGTCCTCGGCTTCCGCCTCCATGACCCAGCTGCAGCAGGCCATGCCGCAGTTTGAAGCCGCGGTGCAGGATGCCGCTGGTCAGATGCAGACCATTACGGACACCATTGCAGCGGACAACCAGATGATCGCCGACAGCCAGACACAGCTGACAGCCGCGAAAACCTCTGTCACGAACCAGATCGACGCCTCGATTCAGGCGCTGACGGATGCGAAGGCAGCTGTGGTACAGTCTGCGGAGGCAACAGATGCCAGCAGCCAGCAGGCGGCGTCGGAGACCAATGCCTCCATTCAGCAGGCGGTGGCCGCCGCCAATGCGGAGCTCCCGGCTGACAAGCAGATCACGGTGAACGCCGCGGCAACCGCAGCCACAGCCCAGGTGGATACCACGCAGATCGATGCCCAGATCGCAGCTCTGCAGCAGGCAAAAGCCGATGTGGCGGCTGTACAGGACCTGAACAGCCTGAAGGCCCTGGACGGCACGCAGCTCATGGCAGATCTCCAGGGAATCCAGAAGACCCTGGAGAAGGTCGGACAGACCCTGACGCCGATGGCCGGGCAGCTGACGGATGCCGGCAAGGCACTAGATGGACTGGATGCGGACCTGACGGCATCCATCCAGACACTGGATGGCATGCAGCAGCAGATGCAGGGGATGAAGCTGCCGGAGAACATTGATGCACTGAAATCCGGCGTGGACCAGCTGACTGCCGGTGCCGATTCCCTGAACACCGGCGTGGCTGCCCTGGAAACGGGCCTTGCACAGCTTCAGACGCAGTCCAAAGCGGCACTTGATCAGGTCAATGCCGGTGCTGACCAGCTGACGGGCAACAATGCGGCCCTGGTGGCCGGCGCCACGCAGCTGGATGACGGAACGGCACAGCTGGAGGGCCAGAAAGGCAGACTGTCCGAACTGGGCAGCGGCATGAGCCAGCTGACCTCGGCGGTGGACCAGCTCAACAGCGGCGCCAGACAGCTTTACGACGGCAACCAGGAATTTGTCAGCAGCGGCACGAAGAAACTGAATGACAGCGTGAACGTGGCGGCGGGTGACCTGGAGGTCTTCAAGAAGCTCGCAGGGGATGTACGTGACCTGAATGCCGAGTATGAAGTCTTTGCGGGTGCCCCGAAGGATGCCGAAACCCGGACGATGTATGTCTTCCGGACACAGCAAATCCAGTCGGATAAAAAGGCCGATGACGGAAACCAGCCAGCCGGCAGCAAGGACAAGACGGCTGACAAGGAAGCCGATAAATAACCGGCAAGAGAGGCAGCAGACTGATGCAGCCGGCTGAAGGGCACAGCAGTTTCGCAGGCAGCAGAAGGGAGGACCAGAGAGCGGTCCTCCCTTTTTGCCGGGCAGGCCTTCAGGTTTTGCCGGGCAGGCCTTCAGGTGGGAAAAAGCGCCGGTGTATGAAGTGCGATGACAAACGGTGCTCCGAGGTTTACATGTCTCGTGCAACCCGTTCATCACATAGCTTGAACAGATTGCCGGAGGGAAAATTCTGTCAGCCGATTGTTTCTGCCTGCATCAGGTTCCGGCACAGCACAAGAAGCGTGCATCGCATCATCGAGACAGTCTTGAATCGCTGCACGTCGCTTCACGCGAACTGTTCCCGGGCAGAAAACCATCAATGGTCTGCTGCACTGGACGGGTGAGCGTACCTTTTGTCTCTGCCTGTTTCTGGTCCGGGCATTCACAGATATAATGGAACCATGCGAAAACGAATCCGACGGCTTTTGCGCCGCAATCATACAACACAGAAACAGTCCGGACCCGCCAGGAAACGCCGGCTGTCACCCTACGGCTGGGCCCTGCTGGTCATACTCGCCGCAGCCCTGACAGTCGGCACCTACTGGTGGTTCAACAGACCCGGCCCCATTGACAAGCTGGACCTTACCGTCCTGGAAACCAGTGACCGGAAAGCCGTGCAGGAGGGTATCCATACGGAATTCTCCGAAAATGAGGTATACCCGGTCCAGGACTACGCCATTCTCGGTGAAACCCTGACCCTGTACCAGAATCCCTACGATCCCATTGTCACAGACCCGACACTGGGCAAGAACATCACCCTGCGCAACATCCTCACCGGCGAAGAGTTATCCTATACGTTTGGAGGCGGCGGCGACCTGGGCATCCAGACCGGGAACCTGCCCGAGGGGGTGTACGAAATCTATCTCTACGATCAGTACGACAAAAAACGGGTGTATTTCGACGAAAAAGTCCTGTCGGATTCCCTGGAAACCATGCGGCGGGACAAAAGCGTAAAATCGGTGGTGCTGGATGCCGACAGGGACATCCTGTCTGACTACGACATCACCCTGGACCGCAACTATGCCTTCCTGGTCGTGACCGACCAGGTGCCCAGAGTGAAGACCGTGGACGTGGTCCTGGACCCCGGTGGCAATCTGTACAATGAGCTCACCGGTGTGACGGATACCGGCACACAGTACAAGGACTCCAGCGAATCGCAGCTGGCCATGGAACTCGCCGACCTGGTTGCCGCCAGACTCGAGGCCGCAGGGCTCAAGGTCGCCTACACGCGGCAAGGAGACGACATTGCCGGGTACTACGGAGATGCAGGCCGGGCCGCAGCCGGTTACAGCCGCCAGGGCAAGGTGTTCCTGTCCCTGGTCATGACAGAAGACGAGAATACGGCCAGGCCATGGCTGCTCACGAGTCCTTTCGTGTCCGGCAGCCTCCCTTCCAATATGGCCTACGCCCTGCGCCAGGCAGGGATTGAACTCCGGAGCGTGAACGCCACGGCCCCCGATGATGCCGTAGCCTATGATACCCTGCAGCAGAACGAAGACTGGAGCTACAACCAGTTCTCCATGACCCCGGCAATCCGGGAAACCGGCGGGAAGATCACCTGGGCGGGCCAGAGCGGCGTCATCACCGGCAACCAGATGTACCAGGATGCAGCCGGCATGTATCCCGTGCAGTTCGTGTTCGGGAACGCGGAAAACGAAGACTCCATGGAATACTACCTGACACACAAGGAACAGATCGCGGATGGACTCGCAGCCGGGATCCTGGAATACTACGGGATCGAACCGCCGGAACCCGACAGCGAAACCCAGGCTGTCGGCGGATCCACCGGCACACCCCAGGCATCTTCCGTTCCCGCCCAGGACGCGACGGAGCAGGGAACAGATCCTTCCCGGGCAGAATAAAGTCAGTGTCAGCCGGGTGACCGGCAGGCACCGGGCGTATGACACACAGCAGCAGAAAAGAGGTGCAGACCGTGAAACTGCAGATCAGTGACGGATACAAGAGTTTCGGAGCCTTCGACATACTGGAAGGTGCCGGGCTGCAGGTGAAAGGCAGCGAAAAAATCGGCCTGGTGGGTCGCAACGGGGCGGGGAAGACCACCCTGCTGCGGATCATGGCCGGAGAGGAAGACCTGGACAAGGGTCAGGTGATCGTGCCGAAAAACGTGCAGGTCGGCACCCTGAGTCAGATCACTTTTTCAGACCTGGACAGGACCGTGCATGAAGCGCTTCTGGAGGTGTTTGAGCCCCTGAAGCAGCTGGAACGCGACATGGAGGCACTGACACGAGTGCTGGAAACGGATCCCAGCGAGGCGAATCTGGAAAAATTCGACCGCCTGCAGACGGAATACCAGGCAAAGGGCGGGTATGAATACGAGAAGGAACTGAAGACGGTGTTTCACCACTTCGGGTTTTCGGAAGAGGACCTGGATCGAAAACTTTCGGAGTTCTCCAGCGGCCAGCGCACCAGGATCGGCCTGGTGAAGCTGCTCCTGTCGAAACCCGATGTCCTGCTCCTGGATGAACCCACCAACCACCTGGACATCGGGTCCATCGAATGGCTGGAGGGATATGTGAAGCGATACCCGGGTGCGGTGATCATTGTCAGCCACGACCGGATGTTCCTGGACCACGTGGTGGATGAAATCGCGGAAATCGAGTTCGGGAAAGTCCGGACCTGGCCCGGGAGCTACACACAGTTCGTGAAGGCCAAGGAAGACTGGCTGGAGAAAAACCACGATGCCTATATGCGCCAGCAGGAACAGATCCGGAACATGGAGGCGCTCATCGAGAAGTTCCGGTACAAGAAAAACAAGGCGGCGTTTGCGCAGAGCAAGATCAAACAGCTCGACCGCATGGAGCGCATCGAGGACTCGAAAAGTGACCGCAGCCGCATGAAGGCACGGTTCACCAGTGCCCGTCCCGGCGGCAAACGGGTGCTGGAAACCGATCACCTGCAGGCCGGGTATGAATCGGTTCTGGCCGATGCCACCTTCACGCTGATGAAAGGCGAGCGCCTGGGCATCGTGGGTCCCAACGGGACGGGAAAGTCCACGTTCATGAAAACCATAGCCGGGAAACTGGCCCCCCTCTCGGGCACCTTCCGCTGGGGGCACCAGGTGGACCTGGGGTATTTTGACCAGGACACAGCCCAGGACACGGGAACCGGGACCGTGATCGACGAGCTCTGGGACGTGGCCCCCAATGCCACGCAGACGGAGATCCGCAGTACCCTGGCCAGCTTTCTTTTTACACAGGATGAAGTGTTCAAGGACATCTCGGACATCTCCGGGGGAGAGCGCGTCCGCCTGGCGCTGGCGAAGCTCATGCTTGCCCATGACAATGTGCTGCTCCTGGACGAACCCACCAACCACCTGGACATACCCGCCCGCGAGGCACTGGAGGATTCGCTGAAGGACTACGACGGGACGGTCGTGTTTGTCAGCCACGACCGGATGTTTCTGGAAAAATCCGCGACGAAGATCCTGGAAATCCGGGACGGGAAGACCACGCTGTTCGACGGAGGATACGCTGATTACCTCGAGGGCCGGGCCGAACCTGTGCAGGAGGAAACCAGAGCGGCGGAGAAGAAACCCGCAGCCAAGGCCTCGTTCCAGGACCAGAAGGCGCTGAAAAACCGGATCCGGAAACTCGAGGAGCTCATTGGCCAGGAAGAGGAGAAGCTCGAGGCCATGCGCGAGCTCCGCTATGAACCGGAGTATTACCAGGATTACCGGAAAATGGAGGAACTGGACGCGCAGATCGACGACCAGCACAATGCCATTGCGGCGTTGTACCGCGAGTGGGAGGAAAAACTCGCCCAGGTGGAGGAAGCTGAGGAATAACCGGCGGTACAAATCGACTATGCCGATGGCGGCAGACAGGTGACTGTATATACAGACAGAAAACAGCCGGCTTTTGCTCACCACTGGTGTGAGGGAGGCCGGCTGTATTGGTGTGCAGATTGAAGAAGAGGCACTCCGGCGAAGGGGTGCCTCTCATGCTTTACTGGTCTGACGGCTTTGAGTTCAGCACTTTGTCAGTCAGACTCATCACATAGCCGGGATCTTCGTCCATGCCCTCCTGATCTGTGGCCAGGCAGTTCTCGTCATCCATGTCCTCCAGATCTCCTGCAGCATCCAGCTCCGCGGAAATCATCCAGTTGCAGAGACCGTTCACCCAGTTAAACGCATCGTTCAGCAGCCTGCTTCCTTTCAGGAGATCCTGCGCTGCAGACTCCCGGACAGACTGCAGCTGCCTGTCTGTCGGATCCTGTTCATGGGAACAGAGCTCTTCCAGAACTTTGCAGACAGTCACTCTGTACTCCTGGAGAGGCTCCATCGCCAGGCAGACAGGGATTTGGTCCCTGCTGTGACGCAGGTCCAGACCGGATCCCATCCCATCCAGATCGTCCTGCAGGTTGTACACTTTTTCCAGCAGGGACAGAGTGCGGTCGGACTTCATCCATGTGTGGTATTCCAGGGCTGACAGCGTGCGAATCCGCTCTTTTTCCACAGTATCCTGCAGGAGCAGGAAGCACCTGTGGATGTCATACCAGAGATCTTCTGCGTCCTCACCAGATTCCAGCGCCTTTTTGAGTATGCCAGGGACCTGTGACATGACTTCGGAAAGTTCCGGGTCCTCCTGTCCGGCTGACTCCATGGTATCCTGCACAGTGTTCCGGAAACCGTCCACGAGACTCTGGAACTCTTCACTGGAGAGTGTTTCCGGCGGCAGTCCTTCGGCCATGGATGGCCAGAGACTGTCATGATCCTCATCACTGTCAGCCGCTTCATCCGAAACCAGGCCGGGATCCGGATCCGGCTGCTGCAGAAAACGCTCCAGATCCTGGTACTGCACCTCTTCCGGTGACTGACCTTTCTTTGCTTCTGCTGCGTCTTCATCTCTCAATGAATAACCGGCAGCCACCATCGGCTGAAGCAGAGACTCCAGCAGATCCACTTCCGTATTCGCAGATTGCTGCATTTGATGGAGTGTGCCTTGAGGTCATTCCAGTACCGGTCCGCTTCTTTTTCCCGTCCGTCTGTTCAATGCAGTTGAGGCAACTGTCAGCAGAGACTGCAGGAAGTCCTCGTGAACCATCTGCAGTTCCTCGTCTCCACCGGACAAATCACTGCATGCATCCAGTGCACCATCCAGCCAGTTGTACAGTTCCTTGAATCGCGGTTTGCAGCTCTTCGTATACCGGTGTTCCAGGTCCGTCATAGTCCGCAGGATTTCATTCGCCAACATTAGAAGAGAAGAGAATGCACCTAGACTCGAGAGGATAAAGTCGAGAGCATCCAGCAGTGTCTCTCTGGAGTTTTCGTACTCTGTATCATTCAGAAGGTCCTCAAACTCTTTCAGGATCTGCCTGTTTTCTTCAGACTGCACTGCCGGATTCACCCGACAGGCGGCAACGGCGTCTTTCAGCTGCTGCAAAATGAGATCCTGGTTCATGGGTTCTTCCTCTTTTTTCTTTGTCAGCAGGCAGCGGGACCAGGTCCGGCTTGCACGTTAATTACAACTGTAACCGCTTGCGGTGTACGGGTTTTTATACGTAAGCGACGTTAATTGCCCATATTAAAAACAGGACTGAGTCCCAGTACCATCAGGGTATTGGACTCAGTCCTGTCTTGCTATTTCTTATACAGATATTCTGGCAGTGCTCTGGAATATGGAAGCAGCTCATCGAGTACTTCCTCCCTGATCCCTTCGTTCTTCAGCCTTGTCAGCACATATTCGATATACTTCTCCGGGACCAGCCCATTCATGATTGCCGACTGGCTCAGACTGTACCATACTGCTGTTGCTTCCGCTCCTGCTTCCGTATCCGCAAACAGGAACCCCTTCCGGCCTATAACGAACGGCTTTACCATCCGTTCAGCCAGGTTGTTGTCGATCGGATAGTTCCCATCCTCCAGATAACGGGCCAGGGAGTCTTTCCTTTTCAGAAAGTAATTTGCTCCCTTTGCTGCTTTCGATCCATTATCAAAACTCCGGGTGATCCGCTCCATTCCGGCGATCACCTGGTCAAACAGTGGCTTAGACTCCTTCTGCCTCAGTTCATATACTTTTTCCGGGCTCATCTTTTTACTGCCGGCTTTCTTCTCCACCTTGTAGAGTCTGGTTATGTTGCCAAGTGGTTCCAACAGGATCTCAAGGGCCGGATTCTCTCTGAGGTAACTCAGCTTTACTTCTGCCTCATCCGGCAGTTTGTTCAATGTCTGGTAGTCTGCCCGGATCTTCACCGCATCATACAGATGGCGCCTCGCATGAGCCATGCAACTCAGATGGACGGCTGCTGTGTAATTGTCGTAGCCTTCAAATCCATCTGACATCAGAGCCTTTTCAAATCCTTCTCCCAGCAGCTCTCGCACGAACTTCTGTTCCCGTGTTTTCTTGAACTGATAAATGACCATCTTCCTGCACTCATGCTCTCCGCTGACCCCGACGATCATATAACAGTTCGTCCTCTTCTGCTCACGACTCACTTCCAGACACTTCAGGACGGTCTCATCCATATGGACCACATCACATTTTCTGAAATCCTGTATCATCCTGTCTACCAGGGCTTCTCCATAGATCTGGGAAGAACGGATCATCCAGCTGGCCATCACACTCCTGGCCAGATTGAATCCTCTTCGCAGCCAGTCCTGTTCCTGCCTGTAAAGAGGCAGCCCCATGACTGTTTTCTGCGCAATGATGTGGGACACCAGAGAAGTCGAAGCCATCGTATTCTCCAGAAGCGGTGCTTCCCTGCGGGAAGCAGAGATCATCACAGGCTTTCCATCCTCATCTTCACAGCCTTTTGGGCAGACATAATTATGATCTACTTCCACTTCGACATAGAGACGCTGCGGAACGTATTTGATGGTGCGGTGTACAGTCGGTTTCAACTCCTTCATGGCTGTGCCACATACAGGGCACACCGGGTCTTTGCCTGCTTCCGGATACACATTGATGATCTTTTCAGGGAGTGCTTTTGCTTTCTCCTTCATGGATCTGCGCTTTTTGGGGGATGCCGATCTCTCTTTGCTCACAGTTTCCAGGAGAGCTGATTCATCCATATCTTCGGGAGAAGACGTGGCTGCGATCTCTTCCGCCTCGTTGAACAGGGATATGAAAAGCAGCTCGCTTTTGGAGGCGAAGCGATCCATGGCCGCCTTCTTGTTGATCTGGTCTTTCTGGAACAGATTGTCGGCGAAGAAGAGAGCAGCATCGACCAGGTCATCATGATCCAGGGATTCGAGGCTTTCTTTCATGGATTTGCGGGTGTAGTTCTCGAGGTCAAAAGAAGATAAGAAGTCCATGGGGAAAGTATAGGATAAAGAGGAAAAGGGGCAAACTGATATGCCTTAAATAATTATTATGCTCACAGTTTCAAAAGCGATTCATTTGATATGACTGAAAACTGCAGGAGAGAGCAGGAGGTCTGTCTAGATATATTGTGGTTTCACAGGCCTGAAAGCCCGTTTCTGGTTTATGTCCAGTCCTTCCAGGAGCCAGTCCAGCTGTTGTTGGGAGATCTCCAGGAAAGGATCCAGGGAGTTCATCCGCCATTTGAAAGTGCCTTTGCTCAGCTGCTTGTGAAGGAGCCAGAATCCTGTACCGTCATAATGGAGAAGTTTGAGCTTGTTGTGTCGTTTATTGGTGAAGACGAACATTGCGTTCTGGAAAGGATCCGTGTTCAGGATCGACTGGACGTATGTCCCCAGTCCATCTATGCCCTTGCGAAAATCCACAGGTTCAGTGACCAGGTATAATTGGGAAATATCGTCAAGTCCAGTCATATAAAATCCCTCCATGCAGGTATTGTCCCGCTGTGGAGGGATTTATCATAGATGGGCAATTAACGTCGCTTACTTTTATACAGAGAAGAAACCGGACAGACGGAGGTTGTATCAGGTACGGAAAAAGAGGAACCGGTTCACTCTCCAGCGGCTTCATCAGCCGCAGGATGGCGAATCAGTTCCTCTTTCTGTTTTCTGCTCAGCTGCTTGATGTGCCACTCCCGTCGCATGGCCTCCTGACGGCAGCCAAAGGATTCCACGTGTACGAGTTTCACCGGCCGCCGGCTTCTGGTGTACCTGGCACCCTTTCCGGCATTGTGCACCGTCACCCGACGATCCACATCCGTCGTCCACCCCGTGTAGTAGGTGTTGTCCGCACACTCCAGGATATACACAAAAGCCATGTCTTCACACATGGCCTGGTCGTTTGTCTGATCCAAAGACTCACTCATGATAGCCGAACCGGGAGAAGGGGAAGAGCACCATGAAGTCTTTCGCCAGAATGTCCTCTTTCTTCACCGGACCCGTTTCCCGGGAATCCATGGAAATCGGCCGGTTGTCTCCCATCAGGAAATACTCGTCTTCCTTCAGCGTCACCGGACCAAAGCTGTCATTGAAATAGCCATTGGTGTTGTACCACTCTTTGGCAAAGCTTTCATCCAGGTACTGGGATTCATCCAGTTCCTTGCCGTTGATGCAGACTTTCTCGTCCCTGCATTCAATGGTTTCCCCCGGCAGGCCGATCACCCGCTTCACCACCGAATACGTCTTGCCGTCTTCCTCGTTCACCATATTCGCCGTCACGATGTCACCGCGCTCCACTCCTTCGGTTGCCAGCGCCAGGACATTGGAAAACCCGCGGTCATCCGTCTGCAGCGCCGGATACATGCTGCGCCCCGACACCACATTCGGCTTGATGATCAGAGACGTCACCAGAATGATGACCACCGAACAGATCAGGAACGTTCCCACAAATCCCAGGATCTCCTCAAATATGGTTTTCTCATCTTCTTCGTTGTATCTGTATTCTGTCTGATGCTTTAAGATTTTCTTTTTCTTTTTTTTCGCCATGCACTGATTCTACCACGACTTCGGGTTCACTGTGCTGCACAGACTGCCCCCGGACGCAGCGGGAAGATTCAACTCCATGACACCGGTTACTTTTTCCAGGATGCCGATGCCGGCAGAACCGGCCGGACTTCAGTCCGGAAAACGCTGCGGCAAATTCCCTGCTCCATGAAGTGCCGGCAGAGCGTGAACCGCAGATAGAAAAAAGGACCCCGTCCGGGATCCTGCGTTGTCGTGGCTGGGGTACGTGGATTCGAACCACGGAAATGGCAGATTCAGAGTCTGCTGCCTTACCGCTTGGCTATACCCCAAAAACATGGCTGGGGTACGTGGATTCGAACCACGGAAATGGCAGATTCAGAGTCTGCTGCCTTACCGCTTGGCTATACCCCAATGTGCCTATTCATCTTACCGCAGGGCGGCAGCCAAAACAAGCACGAATTTGAAAAAATCCGAAGACAGCCGCACGACACAGGCTGTCCGCCGTCAAACCATGATCACCCATACATTCCTTACCATATATATCCCGGTTCCGGACAGCGGTTCATGGCCTCCAGAAACCGGTCGGTCGCAAACCAGTGATCCTCTTCGCTGGCGTAGTCCACCAGATACGAAGGATCTTCGATCCGGATCTGGCGGATGCCGCCCGCTTCATCCAGTTCGACCCCGTTCACAAGCACCACATGGGATCCGTGAATCGCAAGGTCCGGATACAAGGCATGCACATCCACGGCTGTCGAGAGGACATCGCCTCCCTCCAGGTCCTGTCGCATGCGGTCCAGGAACTGTGCATGGTCCTGGACTGTCATCTGTCCCGTTGTTCCGGTCCAGGCCCGGAACCCCGAAGCACGGTCGTCCGCCGGTTCCTGCCCGAACACATGCACACTTGCGACTCTGGCCATATCCGTATATTCCGTGCCCGTCACCCTGGAGGTGTTCAGCAGGGCTGCCAGGTCTGTCTGTGCAGCATAGAGTCCATAGTGGCCGAGCAGCATCTGCATCACAGCCGGACCACAGTACCACCCGGTTTCCTGGATCGACCGTGTGACCGGATGCACGATGGTCCGGATCCCGGTATCCTCATCGGCATTCGGTCCCTCGGCCTCTGGTGACTCTGTTTCCGCTGCCGGATCGGACAAGGCAGCATTCGCTTCTGCATGTGTGTCCGTATCCTGTACAGGATCCTCTTCGGCCAGGGGAGCTGTCACAAACCCTTCATCGGCCCGGGTATCCGATTTCTCCCCGTCAGCCGGCTCATTATGCTCTCCCGGCTGCATCGGCTGCATACTGCCGCATCCTGCAAGGCAGACCAGCCAGACCACTGTCATCCATTTCCGTTTCATGTTCCGGTTCTCCTTTGTCTGGAGTATCTCAGATTCTGCCATCGGCCACAATACGGGATGGCATCAGACCGTGGACAAGCCACGCGTCCGGATGGATTGAGCCGGCTGGCTTCCTGCGGTACACTAGACGCTGAGAGGATGATTTTCAATGAAGAAGACACGTACAAGGTTCGCACCAAGTCCGACGGGCTACATGCACATCGGCAACCTGCGGACGGCATTGTTTGAATACCTGATCGCCAAGCACGACGGCGGGGATTTCCTGCTGCGGATCGAGGATACCGACCAGGAGCGCCAGGTGGAAGGCGCCGAGGAAATGATCTACAAGACACTGAAGGACTGCGGCCTGAACTGGGATGAAGGACCGGACATCGGCGGAGAATTTGGCCCCTATGTGCAGTCCGAGCGGCTGCCCATGTACAAGGGCTATGCGGAGAAGCTCGTGGAACTGGGCGGTGCCCACTACTGCTTCTGTTCAGAGGATGAAGTGGAACACCAGCGTCACGAGGCGGAGGAACTGGGCATCGGGTTCCGGTTTGACGATCCCTGCCGGCATCTGTCTGACGAGGAAATCCGGGAAAAACTGGAGGCGGGTGAGCCCTATGTCATCCGACAGACCATCAAAAACGTCGGTGAGACGTATTTTGACGATGAAGTCTATGGCCGGATCGAGTTCGACGGCGACCTGCTGGATGACCAGATCCTGCTCAAGAGCGACGGATTCCCGACGTACAACTTTGCGAACATCATTGACGACCACACCATGGAGATCTCTCACGTGGTGCGCGGCAACGAATACCTGTCTTCGACGCCGAAGTACAACCTGATTTACGACGCCTATGGCTGGGAGCGGCCGACATACGTGCACGTTCCGCCTGTCATGAAGGACGAGCAGCACAAGCTGTCAAAGCGCAACGGCGATGCCAGCTTCCAGGACCTGCTGGCAAAGGGCTACCTGCCGGAGGCCGTGATCAACTACCTGGCACTCCTGGGATGGAGCCCGGAGACAGAACAGGAAATCTACACGATGGACGAGCTCATCGAGCACTTTGACGTGAAGCGGATTTCCCGCTCTCCGGCGATTTTCGACATCGACAAGCTGACGTGGATGAACGGCATGTACCTGCGGGCCATGGACCTGGAGACGTATCATGAGACGATCCTGCCGTGGCTGAAGCCGGCGCTGAAGAACCCGGACCTGGATACGATGGAGATCGCGAAGATCCTCCAGCCGCGGATTGACAAGCTGTCGGATATTCCGGAGGCAGTGGATTTCTTCAACCACCTCATGGACCATGCCCCGGAGATGTACCGGCACAAGAAAATGAAGTCCACGCCGGAACTGGCGCTGAAGGCCCTGAAAGAGGCCAGGTCGGTGATCGAGGGCATTGACGATGCCAACTGGACGGAGGAAACCGTGCATGAGAAACTGCTGGATCTTCCGAAGAAGATGGGCCTGAAAAACGGCCAGGTGCTCTGGCCCGTGCGCACGGCTGTCACCGGCAAGCAGTTCACGCCCGGCGGCGCAATCGAGATCGTGAACATCCTCGGAAAGGAAGAATCCCTGAGAAGGATCGACAGGGGCATCGCCCGGCTGGAAGAAGCCCTGGCGGGTGAAGATCTCAGCGCATGAACTGGATGACCCTGCTGGTCAGGATCGGCATTTTTCTCATCATTCTGCTGATCGGCTTCCTGCTGGGGCCCGCTACGCGGAATGTAATCGAGAGAATGGCCCGGAATGCCCAGGACAAAGGGGTGTACACCTTCATGGGGTCCATGGCCTCCAACAGCATCAAGCTGATTGCGTTCATCATTGCACTCTCGAGCATCGGCGTGGATACCACGGTCCTGGTGGGGGCGTTCTCGGCACTGGGTGTCGGGCTGTCCCTGGCATTGAAGAACAACATGGCCAATGTCGCCGGCGGGATGCAGATCCTGCTGACACGGCCCTTCAAGGTGGGCGACTACATTTCGGTGGCAGGCACCCAGCAGATGTATGAAGGGACCTGCACGGCGATCGAGATCATGTACACGAGCCTGGTCACGTATGACAACACAATGATCATCGTCCCGAACTCCACGCTGATCGAGAACGTGGTGACCAACTACAGTGACAAGCCGTACCGGCGGATGGCGATCACCATTCCCGTCGCGCTGCAGACCGATACAGCGCTGGCGTGCCGGGAATTTGCGGCGGCGGCCTCGGCGGTGCCCAATGTGCTGACTGCACCTGCCGTTTCGTGCATTCTCAACGGATACAATGCCGATGGTACTGCCGCGGTGCTGAAGCTGTATGCCTACGCGACGTTCGACAACTACTGGAACGTGCTCTATGGCATCAACAATGCGATCCAGGTCCGGCGCAAAGAGCTGGGAATCGACCAGCCGCAGACATCGGTCCGGATCACGGAACCGGTGCAGCCAGAGTCTGCAGACGACAATCAGAAGTGACTGCAGCGGGAGCTCTCCACCAGATGGCGGGAAGGCTTCCGTTTTTTTGATTCATGGACCGGGGTACGTACGGCTTGAATCAAACATGCGAAGGACGGTCTGCCCGAGGTTTTGCCACGGAACAGAAGCACAGCAAAACGGTGGTACAGGACTGCGACCTTTGGCAGAACATCGACCAGACACTTCCGGCTGGAACTGCATTCAGGCCACATCACACTACGGCAGCGGGCATACTGCTCTTTCCCAGGCGGGAAAGAGCAGCATGCTGGCTGACGTCTGCGGTGCATGGACAACTGTCCCAGTTTATCCTACAATGTGGGATGTGAATGTTTTTGACTATTTCAGATGCGAGCCTGCGGTACCGGATACGGAACACAGCCGGTTCTGGCCGAAAGCCGATGCCTGCATGCGGCAGGCCGGGCTGGATCCGCAGCAGCGTCTTGCCGAAATCCAGACCTGCAAACTGCAGCTGCAGAACACACAGGACGAAACGCAGACCCTGGCAAATCTCAGGAAAAGACTCCCGGCGTTCTCCTGGAAACAGGAACTCCGGGATTTTCCGCTGTTTATGGCCATCTATTTCGGCGGCCTGCTGGGACTGTATGAGCACTTCCTGGTGCCGCTGGCCGAACACCGGCCACTGCAGATGGATATGGCCGTGACACCGGGCCTGCTGCTGCAGTGTGTCTGGGTATACCTGATTCTCAAGGCCCTGCTCTGGCTGCTGGCAGGTCACAAACCCGGCTGGACATACTGGAGCGGCATCATCGCAGCCTTCTGTCTGTATCTTGCCGGCATCTGGCTGAGCATGAAACTGGCACAGCCGGTGCTGTTTTCCGTCAATGTCTGGCTGCTGACGGCCATCCTGGCACTGGTGACCTGGCTGCTCTGGCCGGGGCGCTCATGCACAGGCCATGGACGCCCGTTTCCCCGGGAAAGGAGAAAGTGACATGAATGTCTATACCATACATGTGATCATGTGGGCGGGTGCCGCCCTGCTGTCCGGCATTCTGCTGGTACTGGTTCCCGCGAAACTCCTGCGGAAGATCACGAGTCCCTTCACGTTCTCCAGCAAGGGCATCCGCAAGATCCGCCGCTGGCACACAACGACCGACACCCTGGGCAACATCCTCGAAACCCTGTGTGTGATCTACTGCTTTGCCTGGCCCTTTGTGCCCGATGCCCTCCTGTGGTATGGCCTGATCCTGGCCTTCACACTCCTGTGCACCATCTCCCGCTGTGCCATCATTGCGCTGAAGCAGACAAAGGGGTACCCTGGTGCAGAAATCCGGATCGTGATGGTCTGCCTGTGGATGGTGGGGATCATCGGCTTCGGGGCAGCCGGGGGCTTCTTCAATGGCTGTATCTTCGATCTTCCCGTCCACACCCTGGCACAGAAGGCCCGGACCGGCACGCTGTTCGACGATCTCTTCTATTACCTCAGCGATCCGGGGCTGTTTCACTACCTGTTGGAATCAGTCCTCATGGTCATTCCCATTTGCACGCTCTGGAACCAGTTCAAGCACATGCGCCTCGAACGGACCTACAAGTCCATCAACCTGTTTTTCTTCCTGTGCAAAATGGCCGTGATCTGCGCCATCCTGATCGGTGGCGGCTGGCTGGGATTTGATGCCCTGAACACCATCTGGCATTTTGAGCCCGCCACAGCATGGTATGCGCCTGGAACCGTAAACACTCTCTGACCTGGAAACAGGTCTTTTTTTGACGGAAAACTCCCAGGATGCCCATGCCGGCGGGACCGGGAGCATGCATCGGCCGGGCAACGGTTTATAATGGAACCTGCAGGACAGTGCAGGCTGTCCACAACCAAGGAGGATTTTGCGATGAGTGAAACAACCCAGCGGCTCGCGGCACTGCGGGCTGAAATGAAGCGGGAAGGCCTGGCGGCATTCATCATCCCGACCAGTGACTTTCACGATACAGAATACGTGGCAGACTATTTCGCTGCCCGGCGGCATTTTTCGGGATTCACCGGCAGTGCCGGCACCCTTGTGGTGCTGGCGGACAAGGCGGCGCTCTGGACCGACGGCCGGTACTTCATCCAGGCGGAGAAAGAACTGGATGGCTCGGGAATCGACCTGATGCGCATGGGGCAGGAGGACACACCGTCGATCCTGTCATACCTGGAGACAAACCTGAAACCCGGGGAAACTGTGGGATTTGACGGCCGGACTGTGTCGTTCCGGGAAGCCCGGGAGTGGAAGCGCAAGCTTGCCGCAAAGGGCATTGAACTGGAGTCCGGGAAGGATCTCGTCAGCCGTGTCTGGACTGACCGGCCGCCCATGCCCAAAAGCGAAACCTTTGTCTATCCCCTGGAGTTCGCGGGCAAAAGCGTCCAGGAAAAACTGGCGGATGTGCGAAAGGTCATGGCAGAGGAAGGGGCGAAGGCCCACATCATCACCAAGATCGACGAGATTATCTGGCTGTACAACTTCCGTGCGGATGACATTCCGTGTTTCCCCGCTGCGCTGTCCTATGCCCTGATCACCCCGGAGAGTGCGAGTCTGTACATCGATGAATCCCGTGTGGATGCGGGAACGAAAAAACAGCTGGCGGATGCCGGTGTCGAACTGAAACCCTATGACCGGATCTACGAAGACGCGGACGTGCTCGAAGGTCCTGTCATGATCGATCCGTCGTTCGTGAACACCCGGATCGCCGAGTCGCTCCCGACGCAACCGCTGGAGATGCCGGATCCCATTGTCATGATGAAGGCCGTCAAGAATGATGCCGAACTTGCGGCGACCCGCGAAGCCCACCTGAAAGACGGCGTGGCGGTGACGGAATTCATGTACTGGCTCAAGAACCTGCCGGAGGATGCCGGTGAAACCGAGGTATCCGCAGCGGACTATCTTCGCGACAGACGGAAGGAACAGGAGGGCTACTTCGAGGATTCCTTTGCGACGATCAGTGCCTACAAGGAAAATGCGGCCATGATGCACTACCACCCGGGTGCCGTGGACGTGCCGCTGAAGCAGGAAGGCATGCTGCTCGTGGACTCCGGTGGACAGTACATGGATGGCACGACGGACATCACCCGGACCTTTGTTCTGGGACCCATCACAGATGAGGAGAAAAAGTGGTTCACGAAAGCACTGCGCGGTCACATCCGGCTGGAGAAGGCGAAGTTCCTTCACGGCTGCCGGGGCCTGAACCTGGACATCCTGGCCCGCGGACCGATGTGGGAGGAAGAAATCGACTACCAGTGCGGCACGGGTCATGGTGTGGGTCATGTCTCGAATGTGCATGAAGCCCCCAACGGCTTCCGGTGGAAAATCGTGCCGGAACGCAATGACTCCTGTGTCCTGGAGCCGGGAATGATCACCTCGGATGAACCCGGTGTGTATGAGGAAGGAAAGTTCGGGATCCGTCACGAGAACGAAATCCTGGTCAAGGCTGCCGGCAAAAACCGCTACGGGCAGTTCCTGGAATTCGAACCCCTGACGTTTGTCCCCTTTGACCGGGATGGCATCGACGCGGCGCTGATGACAGAAGACGAGATCCAGTGGCTGGATGACTACCACCGGGATGTGTACGACAAGATTGCGCCGCGTCTCAAGGACGAATCCATCAAGGCGTGGCTGAAGGACGTGACGCGTCCTCTTCGCGGATGAAGGAACGACTGTTTGAAATGGAATGCCCCGGCTGCGGGCATTCTTTTCAAATCAAGCGCGACACCTGGCTGACAGCGGGATCCGGGCGCAAGGAAATGATCCGCAGCGGTGCCTGGTTCCGCCACCGGTGTTCGCGGTGCGGCCTGGTGTTTTCCATGGTGCATCCCTTCCTGTACCGGAATCATGCAAAGGGCTACATCGCGGTGCTTTCGCCGACGGGCAGCCTGCCGGAGATCACGGAGGAGAAAACGGTGGTCATGGCCAGGGATCCGGATGCCTTCTGCGAACTGGTGCGGATCCTGGACAACGGGCTGCAGCCTGCACGGATCCAGGGCATCCGCGATGCACTGCGGGACAAAACCGGCCGGCAGTCTCTGCGGTATGAGACAGCCGGACAGGGGATCCTCTGGTTTTTCGATGCCAATGGCAGCCTGGCGGTGAAGGACCCGGGGTGAGGGAAGACCGCATGAGTGCCAGCTATGCCGGATTTCAGACCCTGGACCCTGACATGGCCTTAGAACGGCTGAAGGGGCAGTCAAAAGAGGATGAGGCCCAGGATATGGCACTCATCCTTTTTTTAACTTTGACAAGGTTGTAAGATTAATTTAAGAATCTGATAAGTTGATGGGAGAGCATAATGTGGAATTTCGACTATCTGAAACAGGAGCCTGCATACAGAGGATTTACCGACCCGGCAATCGCGGCTGAGAAAGTATATTTCATCGATCCGTCATCGTCGCTGATCAATATCCGGAAAGCCGTTGAGCAGGGACTGCGATTCATTTACCGGCAGGAAGACATTCCGACGGGCGAAAAAGACAACCTGATTTCGCTGCTGAGAAACCGGGAACTGGGATCCATTCTGCCTGATGGCATGATTTATGACCTGGACATAATCCGGATGCTGGGCAATCAGGCTGTCCACACAGACAAAACCGTAGAGAAAAAACGGGTGCTTCAGGCATTCCTGGCGTTGTTCGAGTTTCTGGGCTGGATCGCTTACAGTTATTCCAGAGCAGATAATGACGTCTGGGATCCGGACAGACGATTCAATGTCGATCTGCTGATGCAGAGTCCCGGATCTGTATCCAGAACCAGAGAGCCGGTGAAGACAGAGGCAAAATCAGAAGAACCGCCAAAACTGCCGGATTTTCAAAACCGCAAAAAAGAAGATTATCCCCTGGCTCCGAAAGAAGCCGAAACCCGGAAGCTCTACATTGACCTTATGCTGGAAAATGCCGGCTGGAAGAAAGACACAAACTGGCTCGAAGAAGTCCCTGTCAGTCCGATGCCCACGAAAAGTGGGAAGGGCAATGCCGACTATGTGCTGTATGGGCAGGATGGAAAACCTCTGGCGATTCTGGAAGCCAAGAAAACGACGGCAGATCTGGCAAAAGGCCGCCAGCAGGCAGCTTTGTATGCCGATGCCCTGGAAAAACAATATGGGCACCGACCAGTAATCTTCCTGAGCAATGGCGTAGAAACCAGAATCGTGGATGGGGAATATCCGGAGCGGAAAATCGCGGATGTATACTCGCCCAGAGATCTGGATAAGCTGTTCAACCTTCGGTCCCGGAAACAGCATCTTACACCTGCCCATTCCAGTGACCGCATTGCAGGCCGCTATTACCAGAAGCAGGCCATCACCGCAGTCTGTGAGCTCCTGGAGAGAAAAAAGCGCAAGGCACTGTTGGTCATGGCCACCGGTTCCGGCAAGACCCGTACTGCTGCTGCTCTGATTGACTGGCTTGTTCAGAAAAGCTGGGTCAGAAATGTCCTGTTTCTGGCAGACCGGAAGATGCTGGTGAGTCAGGCCAAAGCCGCCATGGAAGCCAACCTGCCGGATCTCTCTGTCACAAACCTGTGTGAGGACAAAAGCAATCCCGATGCCAGAATCGTTGTCTCCACCTATCAGACCATCATGAACTGCATTGATACAACCAGTGATACCAGCGGACGAATCTTTACGCCGGGGCATTTTGATTTGATTGTCTGCGATGAAGTCCACCGGTCGATTTACAATAAGTACCGGGATATCTTCAATTACTTCGATGCGCCGATGGTGGGACTCACTGCTACACCGAAAGAAGAAGTGGACAGAAATACCTATCAGCTGTTTGAACTCAATGACGGTAATCCTACATTTGCCTACAGTCTGGAAGACGGAGTGAAAGACCACTATCTTGTATCCTATGAAACAGTGGAAACCGGAACCAAGTTCATTCAGGAAGGCATCCACTTTGATGATCTGACAGAAGCGGAACAGGAAGACTACGAAGAGCGATTTGCAGATGAAAATGGAATTCTCCCGGAAAAGATCGACTCGACTGAACTCAACAAGACGCTTTTTAACCGGGATACCATCCGGAAAGTTCTGGGTCTTCTCATGGAACATGGTCTGCATGTAGACTGTGGCAGCAGGCTGGGGAAAACCATCATTTTCGCCCGGAATCATGACCATGCAGAGAAGATTCTGGAAGTTTTCCATCAGGAGTACCCGGAGCTTGGTAATGATTTTGCACAGATTATTGATTTTCAGGCATATGACCCTGAAACCCTGAAGCGAAGCTTTGCGGATCCGGATAAAATGCCGCAGATCGCCATTTCTGTGGATATGCTGGATACGGGCGTCGATGTCCCCAGTGTCCTGAATCTGGTGTTTTTCAAGAAGGTCCTGTCCAGAACCAAATTCTGGCAGATGATCGGCCGGGGGACACGGCTTTGCGAAGGTCTGATTGACGGAAAAAACAAACAGAAGTTCCTGATTTTTGATTTCCTGAATAATTTTGAGTTTTTTCGGACCAATCCTCATCCCGCTGAACCAAGTGGGACAGTCTCCGTCCAGTCCATAATTTTTGCGACTTTGTTCCGGATGACCTGGCGCCTTCAGGCTCAGAAATTCCAGACACCGGAGTTCAAGACGCTGAGGAATGCCCTGATTGCCCGACTCTCAGCGCAGGTGCAGGAATTGAACCGATCTGCTTTCAATGTGCATCAGCACCTGGATCTGGTGGACCGGTACAGGAATCCGGATCATTACCGGAAACTGAAATTAGCGGATGTTAATCAGGTCAAAAAGGAACTGGCTCCGCTGATTCAGCCTCCCAAAGATGAACTGACGGCAGTGCGTTTTGATTCCCTGATGTACGGGATGGAACTGGATGTCCTGAATGACGGCAATGGTGGCCGGGGATTGAGGGACCTGAAAAAGAAGGTGGCAAGTCTTCTCCAGGATTCTCTGGATATTCCGGAAGTTGCCAATCAGAAAAAGCTGCTGGAGAAGTGCGGGGATGACCAGTATCTGTCATCTCTGTCCATCTGGGACATGGAAGAAATCCGCAAAGGATTGAGATATCTGATGAAGTACATTGTCAAAGATGAAGTCCGGATCTATGAGACGGACTACCGGGACACCCTTCAGGATATGGAGATCCGCCAGCCGTCGCTTCCCAGCCTGGAACTGGATACATACAAGGAACGGATGCGGAAGTACATCAAAGCACACGAAAATGAAGGCTGCATCCTGAAGCTGAAGGAAAATCAGCCGTTTACGTCCCGGGATTATCAAGAACTGCAGAAGGCGCTGTGGGAAGAAGCAGGCACCAAGGCGGATTACGAGGCGGAATATGCAGACAGGCCGCTGGGTGAGTTTGTCCGAAGCATCACGGGTCTGGACCAGAAAGCTGCCAAGGAGATTTTTGCTAAATACATCGATGAAGCAGAGCTGGGTTCAGAGCAGATTGAATTTGTGAACGAAATCATCGACTATCTTGTCATAAACGGAACCATGAACATACAGGTGCTGCAGCAGTCTCCTTTTACAGATCGCGGCGGGATTTTCGCATTGTTTGGAAAGGAACAAGGCAAGTGGATGAAGATTAAAAAGGGAATCGAAGAAGTGAACAGCCGGGCAAAACCGTTTGATGCCTAGGCCATGGAGAGGGAGATACAGAACAAATGATTACAGGGGAACTGAAGAATAAGATTGACAGTCTGTGGGAAATTTTCTGGACAGGCGGACTGACCAATCCGCTGGATGTGATAGAACAGATGACCTATCTGATGTTCATTCATGATCTGGATGCGACAGATCTGAGGCATCAGAAGGAAGCTCTGATGCTGGGACTGGACAGCAAAAGCATGTTTGACGGGGAAGTGACCATCAACGACAGGGTTGTGAGCAAGCAGGACCTGAAGTGGAGCAGGCTGGGAGACATGGAACCCAGGCAGATGTATGACAAGATGGCCAATGCGGTATTCCCATTCATCAAGGGACTGGATGACGGCAATGACAGTGCCTATTCCACCTATATGCAGGATGCGATTTTTAAAATCCCAACACCTTTGATGCTGGACAAAATCATGACCGCCATGAATGGTATCTATGAGCTCATGGAAGAGGACAAGTCCGGGGATACCCGTGGTGATGTATACGAGTATCTGCTGTCCAAGATCGCCACTGCCGGTGTGAACGGGCAGTTCAGAACGCCGCGCCACATCATTAAAATGATGGTTGAGCTGATGGATCCCAGGCCGGATGACACAATCTGTGATCCGGCGGCAGGTACTTCCGGTTTCCTGGTGGAGGCGGCGGAATATCTCAAGAACGTCAAGAAAGAGGTTGTGCTCTTTGATCCTGAGAACCGGAAGCATTACATGAATGATATGTTTACGGGATTTGATATGGACCGGACGATGCTGCGAATCGGCGCCATGAACATGATGACCCATGGAATCGAGCACCCCAACATTGAGTATCGGGACTCACTGACCGATCAAAACCCTGACCGGGACAAGTATTCTTTAATTCTGGCCAACCCGCCCTTCAAGGGATCACTGGACTACGACAGCGTGTCTGATGACCTGCTGGATACAGCCAAGACGAAGAAGACAGAACTTCTTTTCCTGGAACTGTTTCTGAAGATGCTGAAAAAGGGCGGCCGTACCGCCTGTATCGTTCCGGATGGTGTGCTCTTTGGCAGCAGCAAGGCACATAAAGCCATTCGGAAGGAACTGATTGAAAACAATAAGCTGCAGGCAGTCATTTCCATGCCCAGCGGTGTATTCAAGCCCTATGCGGGTGTATCCACTGCGGTTCTGGTTTTCAACAAGACAGGCTACGGTGGCACCGACAAGGTATGGTTCTACGACATGAAGAACGACGGGTTCAGTCTGGATGACAAGCGCTCGAAAATCGAAGCCAATGACATTCCTGATATTGTGGAACGGTTCAGAAATCTGGACAAGGAGGCAGACCGCAAGCGGACAGACCAGAGTTTTCTTGTGGATAAAGAGGAAATCGTGAAGAACGATTACGATCTTTCCATCAACAAGTACAAAGAAATCGAGTATGAGAAGGTGGAGTATGAACCCACTTCTGTGATCCTGGGAAGGATCAATGAGTTGCATAAGGAGATTGAAGCCGGATTGAAGGAACTGGAGAAGATGCTGAATAATGATAACCAAAAGTGATATAAAGCTAAAAGATGTCTGCAATATAATTATGGGACAGTCACCAGAATCCAGTTCATACAACCAGCAGGGTATAGGCATCCCGTTTTTCCAAGGGTGTTCGGATTTTGGGGAGATCCATCCATCAATAAGAACTTATTGTTCAAATCCAAAAAAAAAGGCGAATGTAGATGACATACTGATATCTGTAAGGGCTCCTATTGGAACTATGAATATTGCAGACAGGGAATCTTGTATCGGCAGGGGTATTGCAGCAATCACTCCTTTAGAAACAGCAGATAAGGATTTCGTTTATTACTTATTACAATTCAATAAAGGATACCTGCAGTCTCAAGGAACTGGAAGCACTTTTAAGGCAATTGGAAAAACGGCATTAGAAAATATGCCAGTTCCGAACATTCCACTGAAAAGGCAAAAAGTAATTGGAACTGAGTTCAGATTGATAGATAGGGTTCTTGCCAATCAGAGAAGACAGTTAACATTATTGGACGATAGCGTCAAATCCCGATTTATTGAGATGTTTGGAGGATTACATGATTCGAAAATCTTTCGGTACGTAGCAGTTGGAGAAGTAGCGACCGTAACTAGTGGGGGAACTCCTAGCAGAAGTAAATCAGAGTATTGGAAAAATGGTAGTATACCTTGGATTAAGACGACTGAGTTAAAAAATGCTGAAATAGCAGGTTCTGAAGAAATGATAACAGAGGAAGGTTTATCCAACTCTTCAGCTAAGTATATCCCAGCAGGCAGTACGTTAATTGCTATGTATGGACAAGGAAAAACTAGAGGAATGACTGGATATTTGATTAAGTCTATGACAGTTAATCAAGCATGTGCAGCCTTGGTTCCAAATGAACATGTAAACCCGAAATTTCTTTGGCATTTTATGAAGTTGTCTTATGAGAAATTGAGAGAATTAGCTAAAGGTGGTAATCAGCCGAATCTAAGCATTAACTTAATACAAAGATTTCCTTTGCTACTCCCACCAATAAATCTTCAATCCCGATATGTGAAGTTTGTTGATGGTGTCGACAAATCAAAATTGGCAATCCAAAAGAGCATTGATGAGCTGGAAACCTTAAAGAAAAAGCTGATGCAGGAGTACTTTGGATGAGTAAAGGGGAGAAAATCAGACTTTTTCACGGATCTCGTAGTGGCTTAAATGGTCCCATAGCACCAATCAGCAGAGACAAATGCGATTTTGGTACCGGTTTCTACATGGGTACAGTCGTCTGGCAGCCACTAACACTGATTCACAATGAAGAAAGTCCAGTTCTATACACTGTTGAGCTGGATTTATCTGACTTGAGAGTGCTGGAACTGGGGGCAGATTTGACCTGGGCATTAGTAATCGCGTATTACAGGGGTAAACTAGAAAAATATAAGGATCTGCCCCTGTATAATGCGATTCAATCCTATGTCAGTGGTTATGATGTTATCAAAGGGCTGATCGCCAATGACCGGATGTTTGTTGTACTTGACCGCTTCTTCCAAGGGGATATTACGGATGCTGCTCTGATTCACTCGCTGATGGGGCTGGAACTTGGAGAACAGTATGTTGCAGTTTCAGAAAAGGCCTGTTCGCAAATATCAGTGGTTGAAGAAAGATACATTGATGGACCCGAATGCGAAGCTTTGAAAGAACTGAGTTTTAAAAACAGAAAAGCAGGAATCGAGCTCGTGGAAAAAGTAGCCAGAAAGTATCGTCGGGAAGGCAGATACTTTGATGAAATCGTGGAGGAATGGAATGGATTTGAGTCTGGATCAGAGACAGCTGTGTGATATTCAAGGCCGGCTGTTTGAAAATTCAGTGAAAGCCGGTTTCGATTCTCAGGAATTCATCAGAACGTTTATGACCAGTTCCGTGGCATCGCATCTGGATGATACATATGACCGCCTGCAATGGATGGGAGAGGAATATCTGTTGGATGAGCTGGGTGATGAAGCTGGTGGTTTCAAGAGAAATGGGCCTCTATATGACCAGGAAATGATGTACTGGACTGGATATTTGTATCGTTACTGGCATTATCTGACAGGAGAATCCAGCAGAGACATTTACCATCAGGCAGATGCTGAAACCATGAATACCAGCTGGATCGGTTTCCATGCACTGGATCCGGAAATGGCTGTAGAGCGCTTTAAAGAAATGTCCTGAATACAGGTATACAAGAACAGCGTTGTTGGTTGAGACAATGCTGTTTTACGATTGGGGATATTTAGAAGGAACCAGATTGTTCTGAAGGAGATCCCATGAAACAGCAACTGATTGCAGATATCACCCGTGAAATGCTTCCTGTTTTGAATAATTACCAGCTCCAGCAATTGCAGAAGGTTTTGAATCATTGTTTTTACTGTGTGGATGTAAAAGAATCAGAATCGCAAATAAGTGATGCTGACAAGAAGTCAAATGAAGATTACTTAGATCTATTTATCACCGCCAAGAGTATAGAAGGATGCAGCACCAAAACCTTGAAATATTACAAGGCCACCATTCGAAAAATGCTTTCTGTTCTTGATATCTCCGTTACTCACATTACAACGGAAGACTTAAGACAGTATTTATCCGATTATCAGACTATCAATAATTGCAGCAAGTCCAACATCGATAACATTCGGCGAATTATGTCCACCTTTTTTTCCTGGCTTGAAGACGAGAGCTACATTTTAAAGAGTCCAGTTCGAAGAATTCATAAAATCAAAACCCCAAAGACAGTAAAAGAAACGTATTCTGACGAAAATCTGGAAACACTGAGAGACAATGCTTCAAATATTCGGGATCTGGCAATGATAGATCTTCTGGCATCCACAGGAATGCGAGTGGGTGAGCTGGTGAAGCTGAATATTGAGGATATTGATTTCGATAACAGGGAGTGTATTGTCTTTGGCAAAGGAAGCAAAGAACGACCGGTTTACTTTGATGCAAGAACCAAGATTCATCTGAAAAACTATCTGGATTCAAGAAATGATTCGAATCC
>Ga0137310_100095_pt1 | contig 50002 bp, 49 predicted proteins | sample NAcewiD2O_June_2_FD_97183 | JGI IMG/M metagenome (GOLD analysis project Ga0137310, IMG submission 97183) | Mouse cecal microbial communities from Vienna, Austria - N-Acetylglucosamine amended D2O_June | ecosystem: Host-associated > Mammals > Digestive system > Large intestine > Cecum | place...
TTTTGAAAGTTATCCCCCAAGTTGTTTTTATAATGGCCAAAAAGAAGTGTCTGGAGAATACCAATGGAATCTCCAGACATTTTTTCCGTTTATAACAAGAAAAAGGGGCTGTAATCAGCCTACAGACCGTAAAACCGCCCTTACTGTTACAGCCCCTGGTTTCTTCAGCCCTCAGGCAGTCACGACTGTCACGGAGCTGGCCTGCGGACCGCGGTCACGCTGGACAACATCATAGGTGACGGTCTGTCCTTCCTCAAGCGTCTTGTAGCCATCTGAATTGATGGCCGAGTAGTGGACAAAAATGTCTTTTCCATCGGTTCCGGTGATAAATCCATATCCCTTTTCCGCATTGAACCATTTCACTTTTCCAGTGTTCATTGTTGATACCTCCCGATCACAGAATGACGGGAACAATTCATCGAATTCCAATACTGTCTGTAATCGATTTCATTATAGATTGCGTTTTAATTAGTGTCAACGTGCCAAAAACGTCAATTCTTTCATTGTTCCACCTGTCAAACCTAAAGATTTGCACGTTGGTTCAATAATTGTAACATCCCTGCCGGACGGGTGTTTTCCGTTCTGTGATCCACCGGCAGGAACGCAAATTCCATCTGTCGAAGGCAAGCCGCTGTCATTCAGAGTATAATGAAGGGGAATGCAACGATATGGAGGAAATACCATGTTCATCAAAGACGACGCTCTGCGGGAGGCCCTGGCCCGCAATCTGCACTGCAAGCCCGATGAAGTCACGCCCGAGAAACTGAAGAGCCTGATCCGGCTGGATATCTCGGATCTGGAACTCAAGTCTCTGGAAGGGCTGCAGGAAGCCGAAAACCTGGAGTATCTGAATGCATCGGGAAACAACCTGCACACCCTGGACCCGATCAAGGATCTCTACAGCCTGGAGGAACTGGATGTATCCAGCAACCAGCTCCGCGACATCCAGGCCCTGCATGGCTACCGCCAGCTGCGAAAGCTCAACATTTCCCGCAACAATCTGTACACCATGGACATTTCCAGCGTGGCGGGGATGCTGAATCTGGAGGTCCTGAACCTGAAAAAATCCAAGGTGGATTCCCTGGAATATCTGGAAAACTGCAAGAAGCTGCGGGAGCTCAAAATCAACACCGAAAACGGGCCGTTCAGCTATGCGGTCCTCGGCACCCTGCCGAAGCTCACGAAGCTGGACATGTCGGGCATGCGGCGGTTCACCGTGGATGACCTGAACTACATCACGCACATCGAGGAACTGAACCTGGACACGAACCTGGTCAGCGACATTTCCCCGCTGCTGGTCATGAAAAACCTGCGGATCCTCAATGTCGCCAACAACCCGTACCTGACAGACTACTCGATCCTGAAGCAGTTCCCGAAGCTGGAGTCCCTGAACATCGACTACAATCACCCCACCAGCTTTGAGTTCCTGCGGGACCTGGACAACCTGAAGGCGATTTCCATGGAACAGGTGGGATTCCACAACATGCGGGACCTCAACGACATGAAGAACCTCGAGGTCCTGATCGTCTCGAAGAATGAACTGCATCACACGGAAGACTTCCAGAACGTGGAGAAGCTGCGGATCATGAAGGCGGAGTTCTGCCAGCTGACAGATGTGAACTTCCTGAAGGATGCCACGAACCTGGAGGTACTGGACCTGTTCACGAACCGCATCCGGAGCATCGGCTGCCTGAAGGACTGCAAGAAGATGGTGAACCTGAACGTCGGCCGCAACCAGGTACAGGACATCAGCTCCCTGCGGAACATGGACCAGCTGGCGATCCTGTCGCTGGAAAACAACAACGTCAAGGACCTGGCACCACTCAAGGACCTGCACAACCTGTGCATCGTGGATCTCTACAACAACATCATCGAAGACCTGCGGCCGCTCGAGACCCTGCAGTTCATTTCCTACCTGCGTCTGGACCACAACGCGATATCCGACCTGACGCCGCTGGCCAAGCTGAAGTACCTGCGCAGCCTGACCCTGAAGGCCAACTACATCACGGACGTGACACCGCTGAAGGATCTGAAACTGCTGCAGGCGCTGCGTCTGGACGACAACCCCATCCTGGATACTTCCGTCCTGGAGAAGATGGAATACTACGGAAAATTCACAGACTGAACGAGACAGTCATTGATACAGAGATCATGGCAGCAGCACAGGAGATATACTTCTTGGGGCTGCTGCCTTTTGTGACCGGATCCCATGGGACAAAGAAGGGGAATGGAAATGCCAACAGTTGACAACGTGACAGGAGAAGGGGGCAGCCTGACGGCCAGGTACTATTATCGTGATCCGGAGGACAGAAGCCTGGTGGTCCTCGATGGTGTGATCCGGGACATTCTGTACAGGCGGTACAACCGGTAGGAGGAACAATATGCGGGAGGAGGAACAATATGATGGAATCTACACGTTCGCGAAAGTGGTCCGTTTCCTGCGGAGAATGATCGATCTGAACCGCTGCCCGAAGAAGGTATCGTATATGTGGTACTGAACAGTGCCTCCGGATTCCGGGAGCTGTTGATTCCATGCAGACACCGGTCCGTCTCCTCTTTCAGCAGCCCGGCCTTTGCGGACCATACGTGATAGAATAAGAGATATGAAAATAGAAGAAACGATTGTAACAAGTCACCTGGACCTGAAAAAACTGGTTCGCCGGTCCATCCAGGTTTCCGCAGATATCCTGAGCGAAACAGCCCGCTATGGACAGAACGTGGCGAAAATCCTGCTGGAAGACGGCGGGACCGACAACAGACCGCTGAAACACAGCGAAGCCGCATCGGTCAGCGTGACGGAAACCACTGTCGAGTCTAAACCCGACAGCGTGGCCGGTCACACAGAAACGCATGCCGACAGCCGCTGACAGAAACAGCCGGGATGACCGGATCATGCAGGAAAACACCCGGAAGCAGAATCCGCAGACAACTGATCCCGGGGGTTCACCGGATCCGATGCCACAGCCTGACCCGAAACAGGGAAATGACGACAGGCACCCGGATACAGCCCCCTCACAGCTTCGGCGGCTGGGGCAGATCCTGCGGATTTTGAAGAAACACAAAGTCACCCGGGGCATGGATCCTGTGAAGTTCCGGGAAATCCTGGAAGACCTTGGCCCTACCTATGTGAAAATCGGCCAGATCATGGCCACCCGCCAGGACATTTTCTCCCAGCGCTACTGCAGCGAACTGGAAAAACTCCGGTCGGATGTCAAACCCATGCCCTTTGAAACCGTGAAGGAGGTCCTGACGGAAGCCTATGGACCGGATCTGGACAAGGTGTTCACACGCATAGACGAAACGCCCCTGGGTTCGGCCTCCATTGCCCAGGTCCACAAAGCCTGGCTCAAGGACGGGCCGATGGTGGTCGTGAAAGTGCAGCGGCCTGGTATCTACCAGGAAATGGAGGAGGACATCCGCCTTCTGCGCAAGGCCTCCGGGATCCTGAAACTCTCGGATGTCTTCTCCTCGGTCGTGGACGTGAACGTGGTCCTGGATGAATTCTGGACCAGCGCCCAGCAGGAGATGGACTTCACCAACGAAGCACAGAACGCCATCCGGTTCCGGAGGGACTACGAAGACTGTGCCTGGCTTTCGGCCCCCGTGGTCTATGAGGATCTCACGAGCCGGAAAGTCATGGTCATGGAGTACATCTCCGGCTGTGAAATCGACGATGATGCAAGGCTCGATGCCGAAGGCTACGACCGACACGAAATCGCCATGCGTCTGGGAACCAACTATATAACACAGATCACGGATTTCGGCTTTTTCCACGCCGATCCCCATTCCGGAAACATCCGGGTGCGCGACGGCCAGATCGTCTACATCGACTTCGGCATGATGGGCACCCTGACCGACCGGGACAGACGGCTGATGCAACAGGCCATCAAGGCCCTGGCGGTACGGGATACCCTCAAGCTGACGGATACGATCCTGACACTGGGAGTGGTGAAACGCCCTCCGGATTATGCGAACCTGACCCAGAGCATCGAGGAATACGTGAGCATCTATTGCGAAAACAGCCTGGAGGACATTGACCTGCCGGCCATGGTCCAGGACCTGTTCACGATCTGCCATGAATACGGCATTGCACTGCCCAAGGGCATCAGCATGCTGGCCCGGTCCCTGGTGACCTTTGAGGGAACCATCGAAGTGCTGGATCCCTCCACGAATGCCATGAAAATCATCAGCACGCAGAAAGCCAGCCTGCTCTCCAGTGACTGGGGACGGGATCTGCAGCATGTGCTGACCAGGCTCCAGGCCGATGCGGACCACATGCTGAACATGCCGGTCCAGCTCTCGGACATTCTGTCCATGGTCCGGCGCGGACAGCTCAAGGTGAACCTGGACCTGCAGGGAGCTGATTCCACGATTGCCAATTTCGACCGCATGATCAACCGCATCATTGTGTGTCTGCTCATCGTGGCCCTGCTGATGTCCAGCAGCATCATCTGCACAACGAAAATGAAACCAGAATTCCTGGGTATCCCGCTGCTGGGATTTGCCGGATGTTTCATCGCCTTCTGCATGTCCATGTGGCTGTTCGTGAAGATGCTGTTCCTGCATCAGAAAAACAAGCCGTTTTGACAGCCAGCCGTTTTATGAAAGGACAAGCATGAAACACAGAACACAGATTTACATCGGGTCCCTGGTCCTGGTCGCATTGATGACCGGGCTTGACCAGTGGACCAAGTGGGCGGTATCCACCCACATGAGACCGGGACAGTCCATCGTGATCATCCCGAAGCTCTTTGAACTGACGTATCTTCAGAACACCGGCGCGGGGTTTTCCATCTTTGAGGGCTACGGCAAGCCGTTTTTTGCCGTGCTGACGGTGATTGCCATGGCTGTCATGCTGTGGGCCTACATCAAGGCAAAGCGCCCGGGACTCCAGATGTCCATGGCACTGATATTCGCCGGCGCCCTGGGCAACTTCATCGACCGCATGGCACTGGGCTATGTGGTGGATTTTTTCCACTTCTACATCTTCGGGTGGAGTTTTCCCGTGTTCAACATCGCAGACATCTGCATCACCCTGGGCTTCGTGTTCCTGGTCATTGACATGCTGCGGGAAGAACACGAACAGCGCAAGGCGCTGGAAGCATGAGTCAGGCAGAGGATACAGACAGAAGGAGGACAACCGGATATGAGTGAGAGAAACGATGTGACGGCACAGGTGCCGGATACCCCGGAAGACATGACGGACGGGAACATGCAGACGTTCACCATCGGCGAAGAACAGGTCGGCCGGGCAGACAAGGCGCTGTGTCTGCTCATGGACATCTCCCGGGCCCGAAGCCGCGAACTGATTGACGACGGACGGGTCCTGCTGCAGGATACACCCGTGAAGCCGAAGACAGACCTGAAGGCAGGGGATGTGATCACGGTCAACAGGCCACCGGAGCAGTCGCTGGACGTGCTGCCGGAGGACATGGATCTGGATATCATCTATGAAGACAGCGACATCATCGTGATCAACAAGCCGACGGGCATGGTGGTGCATCCGGCTCCGGGCCATGTGAACGGGACGCTGGTCAACGGCCTGCTTGCGCATTGCAAAGACCTCTCCGGGATCAACGGCGTAATGCGCCCGGGGATCGTCCACCGGATCGACAAGGATACCAGCGGTCTGCTGGTGGTGGCGAAGAATGATATGGCTCACCAGTCGCTGGCGGACCAGCTGGCGAAGAAAACCGCCCACCGGGAATACCGGGCCATTGTGCATCATCCCTTTCCGCACACTCATGGTACCGTCGATGCCCCGATCGGGCGGGATGAAAAAGACCGGCAGTGCATGGCGGTGACCGCAAAGAACTCGAAACCGGCTGTGACCCATTTTGAGGTCCTGGAAAATTTCCGGAGCTATGCCTATGTCCTCTGCCGGCTGGAAACCGGACGCACCCACCAGATCCGTGTGCACATGAAATACATCGGCCATCCGGTGGCCGGCGACCCCAAATATGGTCCCCGCAAGACTCTGGAAAGCCACGGACAGCTGCTTCACGCTGCGGCACTGGAGCTGGACCATCCCAGGACCGGCGAACACATGCGGTTTGAAGCCCCGCTGGAACCGGAATTTGCGAAGATCCTGCAGGACCTGGAAACGGAGGTCATCCAATGAGACCCCTGGACTGGGATGAATACTTCATGGCCATGGCCCATCTCGCGGCCTTCCGGTCCAAGGACCCGAACACAAAAGTCGGTGCGTGCATCGTCAATCCCCAGAAACGGGTGGTGGGCCTGGGATACAATGGGTTTCCCATGGGCTGCAGCGACCAGTCCTATCCATGGGACAGGGAAGGGGACTTCCTGGAGACCAAGTACCCCTATGTGGTACATGCAGAACTCAATGCCATCCTGAACTCCACCCGGGGGCTCCAGGGATGTTCCATCTACGTTTCGCTCTTTCCCTGCAATGAATGCGCCAAGGCCATCATCCAGTCCGGCATCACGAAGGTGGTGTACGAACAGGACAAGTACGATGGGACTCAGGCCAACGCTGCCAGCAAGCGGATGTTCCGGGATGCCGGTGTGCAGCTGAAAAAGATGGACCGCATCGTGGAAGTGGATGTGAAGGTCCTGTCCGAAGCATGATCAAAGACGCCATCGGGGGGTCTGTGTGACAGGCAGGATAAAACTGAACAGCCGGCAGACCGTGAGGTGTGCCGGTTTTTCCTTTGTGCAGGCTGTCCGCGGCCGATGAATGACAACATGGAGGAATGGCTGCCAGTGACTGTCTCATGGATCCTGGTGTCTGGCAGTCTGCATCGCCTCTTTGATCCAGAGCCGGGCTTTACCCCGGTGTTTCCTTTGGTAGCGCAAGCGTACCTGAGTAAACACTGAGTAAAATACCCTGGTCATCCCGTATGCTGCAGAGTATGAGTGAAATTACGACCGTATTCCGGTAAAATTCCAAATAAAGTTCCTAAAAATCCACCTTTTTGGGGCCAAACCGGCTCGTTTTGTGGATAAACTCTTTACCCGGGAATTCCTTCGAAATGGCATTGCAAACGCAAATGTCCTACTCTGGTTAACTCATTACGATGAGTATGAAAGAGGTGGACACGATGCTGAAACGACTATGCAGCCTAATCGCACTGGCGCCGCTGGCGCTTGCGAGCTTCGCGGGAATGCCCGCCGAAGCCAGGGACAAAACCGTGACCGAAGATCCGGACATCACCGAATTTCTGGCACTCAACCAGCCGGACCTGGAGGCTGTGGAATCCTTTTCACAGAATGCAGACAAAGAACAGACAGAAACGAAGGCCGGTGCCGACACAAAACAGGACACAGAGGAAAACAAGGAAGATACAGCCCAAACCGGGGCTGATCCGAAGTCCGAAGTAACAGACACCGGCGAAAAAGACGCCGGAACTGACCAGTCCACAGCGGCCGCGAGCAGCTCTCCGGTCCGGACTCATGGAATCGATGTATCAGGTGTGGGTCCCGAGTGGAAATTCGCGCTGACGCCTTCCTTCCTGTCTCAGATCCGGTCCGGGTCTGCATATCTTTATTACAGCGGCAGCGACGCAGATGCAGACTGGGCGCTTGGCGAAGTGGTATATGACTACTGCGGCCTGGCAGACGGAGGATACTACTACAACGGGGCCGATGAAAACGGTGCCTATCTGGAACTGACGCCGGAATCCGCTGCCCGGCTCCAGAGTGCCGTGGCCAGTGCAGACAGCGCATGGGGCGGCTATCGCCAGGGTGTCGCAAACGCCCTTGGTTCCATCAACCTGACTGTCAGCGATGAAACCCTGATACAGGAAATTGATGCCTGGCTGTGCCGGAACTGCACGTATGTCCTGGTGGACAACGCCTATATGCCGTACTTTACAGCCACCGGTCAGGGGCAGTGTTACCAGTATGCGAAGATGTTTGCCGATATGTGCAACAGTGTGGGCATTCTGGCCTGGAAGGTGGAAGGCGGCAATCACGCCTGGAATCAGTACCAGATCAATGGCCAGACATACACCATTGACCCGACCAACGACGACTTGAACGGCGTGTACTGAGAGGAAGGTACAGACGCTGTCTCTATCATGAGAGCCGTAAAGAGAGCCGTAAAAAAAAATCCGCACTTGCGGATTTTTTTGCAGTTCATCGACTGTCATGGAAGGAAAGCAGCTACAAAACCGGCATTCACCGGCACGAAGGAGCCCCTCCTTCAGGCTGCACCATTGAAAACAGGCGGCTGAGGACTCTGCTTTCGCGCACAGTGCGTTCTCAGTGGCTGATCTTCTCTGTATTCCTGAAGTGCAGCTTGGCCACCTCGCCGAGTTTCTGCCGCCCATAGCGGGCCAGAAACTCCCGGCCACAGCGGTCCACTGCAGGTCCGGCACCTTTGTGAAAGGACATGTCCCAGTCCTCTTCCATTTTGTCCCAGTACTTCAGAAACGCCTCCCTGGCCAGGACTGAAGCCGCAGCCACTGCCAGATACCGGGATTCGGCTTTGGTTTCAAACTTCAGAGGCCGATACGCCTTGGTTCCGGCATACTTGTAGTACGATTTCTCCTGCACGAACTGGTCCACCACCGAGAGCTCCGGCATGACCCTGACCCGGCCGGCCAGATGCTTCCAGGCCTGGTCGTGGAGCTTTGCCTTCATATCCACGATGTTGTGATGCTCATGCACTTCGTTGTATTTTGCCGGGGGCACCACCATAAGCGAATGGGGACACAGATCCCGGATGATGGGACCCGCCTTGCGGATCGCCGCATCGGTCATTTTCTTGGAGTCCGTGATGTCCATCTTCTGCAGCACAGGCGCAGTTTCTTCGCTCACATAACAGGCCGCGACCGTCACCGGCCCGAAATAGTCACCAGTCCCGACTTCATCCGATCCGGCCTGCGGAAACATGGAAGAGCCGGCAGCAGCTGGAGCTGAGCCTGCATTCCTGCCGGTCTGACTGTCCTGTTCAGCCGGTTCCTCCTGAAGCCACTCCAGGTCTGCGCCCTGGAACACCACCTTGCCAGAGGTGTAGGCCGTCACTGTCATATCCTTCAGCTTCAGCTGCCAGTGGGTATACGACGGATGGCTCTCCCTGACAGAAAGCGGCTTCATTCGTGTATACAGGGCTTCGATCTGCGCCCTGTCGCATTGTTTTACCAGTGTACTCATGCCAGTATGATACCACTCTCTGTCATCCCTCTGCCGATGCCGGCAGACAGGGGACAGGCCTCGGCAGTCTCCGGGCCTTCACCAGAATCAGGTGGTGCCATGGCCGGGGACTCCTGTGGCAATGCCCTGCGCTATCCTTTATAATGAATCGGTTAGGAGGATGTGTTTTGAGAAACGACCAGACATTTCGCCAGGAGTTGAACCAGGCCCTGGATTACGCAGACATACTCGACCGGATTGCCGGCTATGCATCCTTCAGTGGTTCAGCCGCCCGCATCCGGGAAGCCATGCCGGTGACTGACCGGATCTTTGTACGGGAACAGCTGGATCTGGCACAGGAGGCCAGGACTTTTACACAGAATGGACAGTCCGCCTCTCTGGCCGGGATCACAGACATCCGCAGCCTGCTGCAGATGGCGCAGAAAGGACAGGTCCTGACGACCGAGGAACTGCTGGAGGTGTATCTGTTCCTTCGTGCCGTGGATGGCCTCTCCAGGGCCTTTGATGCCGGACTGTACCCGAAACTGTCGGAGCTGGCGGACTCCCTCGTGGCAGACAGCCGCCTGGAGAGCGCCATACAAGATGCAGTGGGCATGGACGGGACACTGAAACCGGATGCCAGTCCGGCGCTGGTCCGCCTGAACCGGGAACTCACACAGTCCAGGGCCTCCCTGGCTGCCCGCGGCCGGGAGTTCGTGAAAAAGAACAGCCCTGCGCTCATGGAACACATGACCACCTCCATTGGCGGCCGGCTCTGCGTGCTGGTCAAGGCCCAGGACAAATACCGGTTCGGGGGCATGATCCACGGGTCCAGTCAGTCGGGACAGGCCTTTTATGTGGAACCGGCTGCCTTCGTGGAAGCCAACTCCCATGTCCAGAGCCTGCAGGCGGAAATCGAAGAAGAGAAACACCGGATCTGCCGGGATCTGACAAAACGGGTGGGCAATGCGGCGTTTTCCCTGGAAAGCGACTTTGAAACCGTGACGGAAATCGACACAGCCCTGGCCAAGGGACGCTGGGTCCTGGACGTGGACGGTGTCATTCCTTCCCTCCAGGAACGGGACGGCTCCCTGCGGCTAGTGCATGCAGTCCACCCGCTGCTGGACCGGGAGAAAGCCGTCGCCAACGACTACCGCCTCAAGCCGCGTCAGCAGGTACTCATGATCTCGGGCCCCAACATGGGTGGAAAGACCGTGACGCTGAAGACCGTGGGGATCTGTGTGGTTCTTGCCCAGGCAGGGTTTCCGGTGCCGGCCCATGAAGCCCTGCTGCCCTGGTATGAATCCATGTGGTTCGACATTGGCGACAACCAGTCCATTTCCGAGAATCTCTCGACGTTTTCCAGTCACATGACACGCATTTCAGGCCTGGTGTCCAGCGCCGGCAGGGGAACCTTCGCCCTGCTGGATGAAGTCGGCAATGGCACCGATCCCCTGGAAGGGGCCAGTCTGGCCGTCGCGGTGCTGGAAGCCCTGATGGATAAAGGGGCCACTGTGCTGACATCCACCCACTATTCCCAGGTGAAATCCTGGGGCAAGGCAGCTGACGGTGTACTCGTCTCCAGCATGGAGTTTGACGCAGAGACACTCCAGCCGACTTACAGGTATGTGGAAGATGTGTCCGGCGCCAGTTATGCCTTTGACATTGCAGCCCGCTGCGGTCTGCCGTCTTCCGTCATTGACCGGGCCCGGGAACGCAAGGAACAGGAAGCCTCCCAGGTGCAGCGCGAGCTGGAGAACCTCGAGCGTCTCCAGGAAACCGTACGTCACAAGGAAGAGCGGTTCCGGTCCCTGATCGACGATGCGCACCGACTGCAGAAAGAAGCGGACCAGGAAAAGGAAAAAGCCCGGAAGGACCGGCAGCGGATCCGGGAGGAATATGCGGCGAACCTGGACTCGATGCTGGACGAAAAACGGGAAGAAGCCGAACGGATCATCCAGGACCTGAAGGGCAAGGAAAAACTGCATGAGCTTGTGGCTGACCGTACAAAACTCAACAGCCTGGGACAGGATGAGGAAGCGGACGGGGCAGAGCCGGAGACATCCGCCTCCACGAAACCGCATGTCTTCCATGTGGGCGACTATGTACGCCTGACAGGTCTGAACACACACGGCGAGATCGTGGACATCCGGCGCAAGGAAGCCACAGTGCTGGCCAATGGCATCAGGACCAGAGTCAAGCTTTCCAAACTGGAACCCATGGCCAGGCCCGTAATCAGAAAACCGGAACGCACCCATCGGGTTGATGCAGTGGCAAGCCGCTTTCCGTCGGAGCTCAACATCATCGGCATGCGGGTGGAGGAAGGACTGGACGCTCTGGACCACTACCTCGACCAGGCGGTGGTGCATCACGCCACCGTGGTGCGGATCATCCATGGCATGGGAACCGGGCGCCTGCGGTCAGCGGTCTGGAAGGATCTTTCGAAGCGCAGCACCATAAAGTCCTATGAAGCGGCGGGCCCTTCGGATGGAGGCCTGGGAGCGACCATCGTCACCCTGCGCTGACAGACCGCTGACACCTGTCCCAAGACCTGTGGGGGGCTGACATCAGACAGAGACTGCCGGAAAACCGGACACAGCCGGAACAGACAGAGGAAGGAGGAACCGGATATGATCACAGAACATCTGCAGCACAAGCTCTCGCTGCTGCCCGACAAACCCGGATGCTACATCATGAAGGACGAGAACGGCTCGATTTTGTATGTCGGCAAGGCCAAAGTGCTGAAAAACCGGGTGCGGTCGTATTTCCATGGCGCTCATGACATGAAAACCACCCGGCTGGTTTCGCACATCCGGGACTTCGAGTTCATCGTCACGGGCTCCGAGAAGGAAGCCCTGCTGCTGGAAATCAACCTCATCAAGCTTCATAGGCCGCCGTACAACATCATGTTCATGGATGACAAAAGTTATCCCTACATTGAAGTGACCGGCACCAATCCCGTCGCGGTGCGCAGAACACGCCGGCTGACGAACAAAACCAGTCAGTATTTCGGGCCGTACCCCAATGCCTCCAGCGCCTTTGAAATCGTGCGGCTGATCAACCGGATCTTTCCCATCCGGAAGTGCCGGACACTCCCGAAACAGGTGTGTCTGTACTACCACATGCATCAGTGCCTGGGTCCCTGCGTTCAGAAGATCCCCGATGAGGAGGATGCAGAGATCCGGCGGCAGATCATCCGGTTCCTGAAAGGCGATGCCGGGGATATCCTGCAGGATCTTGAGAATCGGCGGGATGCCCTGTCCATGGAGCTGCAGTTCGAACGCGCTGCCCAGGTGCAGACGCAGATCGAGTCGCTGCAGCATGTGATGGAGAAACAGACCATCGACTTTGCGGACCGGACAGACCGGGATGTCTTCGGATGGTATGAAGACAAGGGCTACCTGAGCATCTATGGTCTGATCCTGCGGGAAGGAAAGCTCCTGGAGCGCACCCTGAGCGTGGCACCGATCTACGGCGACAGCCAGGAGGAATTCGAGTCGTTCATTCTCCAGTACTATCAGAACAACATCGTCCCCCGGGAAATCCTGGTTCCGCAGGGCACGGATGCAGCAGGCCTGGAAGAAGCCCTGTCGGAAGAAGGCGGCAGGAAAACCCATGTCCGCATCCCGCTGCGGGGTGACAAGAAAAAACTGGCGGATCTGGCGGCCGAGAACGCCCGGACAGCCCATGAACAGAAGTTCCAGCTGGCATACAAAAAGGATCAGGAACTCGCGGAAGCCAACAGCGGACTCTCGCAGATCTTCGGCAAGCCGGTCCACACCGTGGAGCTCTTCGACAACTCCCATCTGCAGGGATCGGAAAATGTCTCCGGTCTGGTGGTGTTCAGGGATGGCTCCCCGGACAAGACGCAGTACCGGCATTACAAACTGGACGGCTACCGTTCGGACCTGGATTCCATGAAGGAAGTGCTGTATCGGCGCTATTTCCGCCTTCTCCAGCAGGACAGGCCCATGCCCGATCTCCTGCTCGTGGACGGTGGCCTCCAGCAGGTCCAGGCGGCATCAGCCATCAAACAGGACCTGGGGCTGGACCTGACCATTGGCGGTCTGGTCAAGGATGACCGGCATTCCACCAGGGGTCTGCTCCGGGAAGACGGAACGGAAGTCCCGCTGGACCGGAAGGAGCCGCTGTTTTTCCTGCTGACCCGCATGCAGGATGAAGTGCACCGGTTCGCCATATCCTACCACCGCCAGAGACGGTCGAAACGCATGACCCGCAGCATTCTGGATGAAGTCCCGGGAATCGGTCCGGCTCGGAAGCAGGAACTGCAGAAGAAGTTCAAAAGCATGAAGCGCATGAAATCCGCCACGCTGGAGGAGCTGGAGGAAGTGCTGCCGCATGATGTGGCCCTGCGCCTGCAGGAACGCCTGCAGCAGTCTTCCGTACAACCGGGGATGCCGATGGGATCCGCTCCCGAAGCGGATGACAGGAATGCGGAAGATGCAGAACTGGCTGCGCTGGCGGCTCAGCTGGCCGCACTGGATGCAGCCAGGAATCCGGATAGTCCTGAAGCGGAAGAAGCCGGGTCTGATGAGAAGGAATCGGGCAGGGAAGAGTCACGGCCCGATATGGTAAAATAAAGCGATGAAAACGGAAAAATCTGTACTGCCATACCGCTGGGCCCTGATCCTGTTTTGCGCGGGTGTGGCCGGTACCTGTCTGTATACTGTCAACCGCGGGTATGATCCGCTGGCCCGCTATCCCTATGCGGATGAAACCCAGCGGGAGACCATACTGGCATATATGGATCAGGAAGACATCGACTATCTCATCAACCAGCAGCTGCAGCCAGGGGTGTTCATGGAGTTCCTGACACTCCCGGAATTTGATGTCCACAATGCGCTGTGGTATCGCCAGGCGATGGATACGCAGAACGAAGATCCGGAAGTCGTGGTGCATTTCATCAACCGCTACCGGGATGTCCTGCCGCTGAAAGACCTGGAGACGCTGCTCAGGCACTATTCATATTCCCAGCTGGCAGACTGGTATGAACAGCCGCATGAAGACGTGACGCTGATTCCCGATCCGACGCAGATGTTTGCCATGCCGGGTGCACATGCGAGTGTCTGGACATATATTCCGGCGGACCTGACCAGGCAGGGCAACGTCTATCTCAAGCCGGAAGCGGCGACTTCCCTGACGGAAATGCTGGAGGAATACCACCGGGTCATGGATGAAGACAAAGTGGAGGCAGAAACCGGCTACCTGCGGTTTGACGAAGCCCAGTCGCTGTACCTTGACGTGAACAATGACCTGCTGGTCTATCCTGCGGGGCAGAATGAACAGCAGCTGGGATGGACAGCGGCTCTGACCGGACATGCCGCCTGGATGTCGGCCATGAAGACACTGTTGTCGGATCCGGCATTCACTGGTACGCCTGTCGAGGCTGCCCGAAACGTATATGATGGACTGTCAGAGCAGGAACAGGAGCGGATCCAGTGGCTGCAGGACAATGCCTGGCGGTACGGCTTCATCATCCGCTGGCCGGAAACGGGACAGGAATCCACAGGGCATGTATGGCAGCCGTTCATGATTCGGTATGTGGGACAGGAAAAGGCCCGGGACCTGCACGCAGCAGGCCGGACCCTGGAGGAGAGTCAATGAAAATCGTGGCAGCCAGTGACAGTCATGGACGGGACATTCTGGATGACATCGTACGCTGGGAACCGGATGCGGACCTGTATCTGCACTGCGGGGACCTGGAGGATGATCCCAGGCGGTATCCCCAGTGGCTGTTTGTCAAAGGCAACAATGACTGGATGTATGACATGTCCCTGACCAGGGAGATCCCGTTTCAGGGACTGCACATCTATTTGTGTCATGGACACACGTTTCCCTATTCCTGCAGACAGCAGGCCATTGCCCGCGAGGCGGAGGGAGAACACTGTACGCTGGCCTTGTACGGGCATACCCATGTGCATGATGACCGGCAGATCGGCTCTGTGCGGCTGGTAAATCCCGGATCCTGCTGGATGAGTCGGGATGGCCGGCCGGCGAGCTACGCGGTGATCACAACGGAAGATGGCGATATTTCGGTGGAATTCAAATATGAAGACCAGTGGCCGAAGGATTCGGGTGCGGACCGGAAGAAGAAGCGCTGGTTCTGGCAATAGACCACGCGGCCAGACCAGGCGGCCAGACGCAGAAAGACGAGTGTCTTTCTGTGTCTGGCTCCCTGGTCTTTTTTGGTGGAATGTTGAGGCAAGTGCTTCGGGAATGAGGAGAGTGCAACGTTTTGAGAAGACTGTGACATGCCGGGGACATGATGGACGCAGATGGCAGTTTTCTGTGTCTGGCTCCCTGGTTTTTTCGGTTTGGGACTGTTGTTGATAGGCATGAATATGGAATCCTGGACAACGCAAGTTCTGAGGATTGGCAGTCGACTTTTTTTCATGGAATCAGACATCAACGGCAGGCCGAGGTGTCTGACTGCGTGAAAAATCAGAAAAATCAGAACTTGCAGAAACCTGCGGAGACGTGTATTCTGTAGCCACAGGAGGTACGCCCCTATGTACAACTGGATGAAAGGGAATGTCTTCTGCATGCAGGCCACGATCAATGAAGCAGCCATCACGCTCAACAGTGCTGCAGCTGCATCCCTGAAAAACTGCCGGTACGTCCGGATTGGTGTGGACCCGGAACAGTGGCTCATGGCTGTCCAGCCGGTGGAGAAACGGCAGATCGAAACCGGCGCCGTACCGGCAGGGCAGATTCAGAAACTGTCTGTGGGGAAGGGCTATGCCCGGATCTCCAACAAGGAAGCCGTGCGGGAGATCAGCCGTCTGATTGGGCGACAGCCCAGCGGGGAAAAGTTTCCCGCTGAATGGAATGAGGCAGATGGCATCCTGGTGATCGACCTGAAGAAAACGGAGGAATCAGTATGATGTTTTGGATCTGGCTGGGCCTGGCGGCAATTGCCGTGATACTGGAACTGGCTACGCCGACGGCACTCGTCAGCATCTGGTTTGCCTGCGGTGCACTGTGTGCTTGGCTGCTGTCGGTGCTGCACTTGCCTGACTGGGTGCAGATCGCTGTCTTCGTGATCGTGTCGCTGCTTTGCATGCTCGTTGTTCGGCCCATCGCCGCGAAATATCTGCGTGGCAATATCGAACCAACCAATGCCGACCGGGTGATTGGTACGGTCGCAACCGTGACCAGGACCATCGACCCCGACCGCTGGGGTGAGGTGTATGCCGGTCATACGTACTGGAGTGCGGTGGACAGAGACCACCGGCTCATCGAAAAGGGAAGCCGCGTCCGCGTACTGGCCATTGAAGGGGCCAAGCTCGTGGTCACCGAGGTGAAAGGAGAATCTCTATGATGCAGATCATTTTCATTGCCGTACTGGTCGTTCTTCTGGCTGCACTGCTGTTTTCCATCGTGAAAGTCGTTCCCCAGGCCAACGCCTATGTGGTGGAACGACTGGGTGCGTACAACACCACCTGGAACACAGGACTGCACCTGAAGATGCCGTTCATTGACCGCATTGCCAACAAAGTGACACTGAAGGAAGTGGTGCAGGACTTTGCGCCGCAGCCTGTGATCACCAAGGACAATGTCACCATGCAGATCGATACTGTGGTGTATTATCAGATCACGGATCCTAAGCTTTATACTTATGGTGTGGTGGGTCCCGTGACAGCAATCGAAACGCTGACTGCCACCACCCTGCGAAACATCATCGGCGAGCTGGAACTGGACGAGACACTGACGTCCAGAGACATCATCAACACCAAGATGCGGGCGATTCTGGACGAAGCCACCGATCCCTGGGGCATCAAGGTAGGGCGCGTGGAAGTGAAGAACATCATTCCGCCGCGTGATATCCAGGAAGCCATGGAAAAACAGATGCGGGCGGAACGTGAACGGCGGGAATCCATCCTGAAAGCTGAAGGTGAGAAGCGTTCGCGGATCCTGACTGCGGAAGGCGAGAAGGAAGCCTTGGTCCTGCGTGCCAATGCCCAGAAAGAGGCCATGATTGCGGAAGCCGAAGGCAAGGCTCAGGCCATGGAGCGTGTCTATGAGGCGGAAGCCAAGGGCATCGAAATGATCCGGAATGCGGATCCCTCCAAAGAGTATCTCTCTCTCCAGGGACTGAAGACGTACGAAAAGCTGGCAGATGGCAAGGCCACAAAAATCGTGGTGCCCAGCGACCTGCAGAACATGGCAAGTCTGCTCACTGCTGCCAGGGAGTTCGTGAAGGAAGAGGATGCCGCTGCAACAGCGCAGCCTCCGAAAGTGAAACGCTGACCTGCATCGGGTCAAACTGACCGGAAACCGGAAACGGGATGGACTGTCTGCGGATACAGACTGGCTGTTTTCCGCAGAAAAGGACGGGATTTTCTGCATGGGCAGGTCCCGTCTTTTTTCGTGCCGGTTCTTTGTCCATGCCGGCGTGACGGAGCCGGCTCTCTTGGGTATAATCAGTTTGTCGCGAAACAAAGAGCTGAACTCTGTCACCCGCGTGACAGGACAAGACAAAAAAGAACCGCCCGGATTTCCGGACGGTCTCAGGTACATACAGATAAAATGGCGTCCTTGGAGGGATTCGAACCCCCGACCGTGCGCTTAGAAGGCGCATGCTCTATCCAACTGAGCTACAAGGACACATGTATGATTTTAGCAGAGAAAACAGACAGGGGCAAGGTAATTTATGGACAATCAGGCGGAAAGACCAGGATACCAGTTCGCAGGCTGGTATGTGGATGAAGCAAGAACCAAGCGCATCAACCCCGGGGGCAAGCTGCCCTCGGCCATTACACTGTACGACAAGTGGATACCCATTCTGTATCCGGTCTCCTATGACATGAACGGCGGAACCAATTCCCGGAAAAACCCGCAGTTCATCAGTGTGGAATCCGGCGTGATCTCCCTGCATCCGGCCCGGAAACCCGGATACCGGTTTGACAGCTGGATCCTGGAAGGCGAGCGCATTTCCGTCCTCCCCGAACGGATCACGCGTCCCATCCGGCTGCATGCCTCCTTTGCACCGCTGTACGTGGTACATTTTGAAACTGATGGCGGGGGGCGGATCGAAGACCGGGAAACGGACGAAAACGGGTATCTCGATTCCTTCCGCCCGCCGATGAAATTCGGTGCAGAATTCACCGGCTGGTACCTGGATCCGGACTGCCGGTGGCCCTTCGATTTCAGTGAACCGCTGACGGCGGACACCACGCTGTATGCCGGCTGGAAATCCAGCTGGTTTCCCGTCACCTATGACACGGATGGCGGCATCAACGCAAGACGGAATCCGGTCAGATACAGCCGGAGCAGCGATCCAGTCCCTCTGTATCCCGCGATCCGCAAAGGCTGCCGGTTTGTCGGCTGGCAGGATCCCAGGGGAACCATTCTCCATGAAATCCCTGCAGGCATGATGGGTCCACTGAAACTCAAGGCTGTCTGGAGAAAGGTGAAGAGTCACAGGAGGGCAGAAGAATGACGAACAGACTCCTGGAAAACGCGGATCGGATCCACGCCTCGGAAATGGCTGCCCAGCGCCTGCGCGCCAATCTGGAGCTTGTGCGGATGGATCCCGTGACCTGGGTCCGGGAAGCCGTGCTGGATCCAGGGGCGGAAATCACCCTGAAGGGACGAAAATGGCATGTGCACTGGCAGGATACGCTGATCACCATCCATGACGGAACCTTCGCCATTGATACCGGCCAGAAAAACCGCAGCCGCCACGGGACAGTGGAGCCATTGAAGATGCCATTTGCCATCTGCAGCCTGAAGGACTTCTCCCGCGTGGATCCCACCCAGCCGTTCTGTTTCACCGCCTGTACCGACCAGGAGCATTCCCTCATCTGTCCACAGGACCGGATCCCGGACAATGTGCTGGAACACAGTGGTCCGTGGCGCTGTTTTCGTGTCCGCCAGACCATGGACCTGGATCTTGTCGACAACTTCGCGAAAATGACCCGGCTGCTGGTTGGAAACGGGATTGGGGTGTTTTCCACCTCCACCTTCAATACAGACTATGTCTTTGTCCCGGAAAACCAGTGGGACAAGGCCAGGGCTATGCTTGAGCAGCACCATTTTCTCCCTGGCGATCCGGCAGAGAGTTGAACCCCGGCAGACAGCAGTTTTCACACAGAAAAGCCGCAGGCTTTCCGGATGGTTCATAGACCTTCCGAAAGCCTGCGGCTGTTTTCTCATTCGTGATGGATGACCGGCTTCAGTCAAACTTGACCGTGGGGGCATTCTGTGCCGCCGCACTGGCTTCGAACTTGTCTCTCGGAGAGAATCCGAACATGCCGGCTGTCAGGTTGTGCGGGAAACTGCGGATGTAGCTGTTATAGGTCTGCACATCCTCGTTGTACTGTTCCCTGGCATAACTGATGCGGTTTTCCGCACCCTCCACACTCGTCATGAAATCCCGCATCACATCACTGGATTTCAGATCCGGATAGCTTTCCATCGCCACGTTGATGTCCCGGACCATCTGGCTGCTGGCGGCATCTGCCGATTCCAGGTCAGTCAGGCTGGCCTTCGGGTCAATGGTCATGTTGCCGTCTGCATCCATGGTGATACCCGGGGTATTGGAGCGCAGGGCTGCGATATCTTTGTAGATTTCGTCTTCCTGGTCCATGACTCCCTGGACACTGGGCATCAGCTCGTTGATCTTGTCCAGCCGCGACTGCAGCTGCGTCTGGATGTTGGCCTGCGCTGTCGTGACCTGTTCATCCAGTTTCACCATTGTATTGTAGGGAGAGATAACAGAAATCCCGAATATCAGGGCGATGATGGCCAGTACGATCAGTACGATGCCCCAGGCAGGAAATTTTTTCTTCATAGTGTTTGATCCTTTCAGTCTTTTCTTTGTGTTCAGTCCTCGTCATCGTGACGGGATGCATTGCGGTAGTCGTGGTCCGCTGCCATGTGCCAGAGTTTGCTGGTTATCCAGCCCAGGGCGATCATGAGCAGGATTGAACCGATGAAAATGCCGATCACGGCAAGCCAGGTCAGTGCTGCACTCATTGTATCTTCCTTTCCAGGGCAGGATCACCAGGATCCGCCGCTGCCTCCGCCGCGGAACCCGCCGCCTCCGCCGGAGAACCCGCCGCCGCCAAAGCCGCCACCTCCGAATCCGCCGGAACTGTGGCCGCTGCCGAATCCGCCGCCATAACCGCCATAGCGGTTGCGGCGTCTGCTGCTGGCATAGCCGGCCCAGAACAGGGCGTCCAGCAGATCGTCGTTTCTGCGGTCCGAATATCCTCTCCGTGAGGAGACCAGCACACTGAAGGTCTTCTGGCCATATCCGGGTTTTTCCACCGTGACCTGCGCCCGGCCCGGCTTCATTGCCGTCAGCCAGCCGTCGGCTCTCGCCTGCACCACCTCTGGATTGCTGCTGAATACCGTGATGGTATCCTGGTCGAAGTCAAAGCCCCGGATCTTCATCCGGTAGCGTTCTCCTGCGATCAGCCGCAGTTCGCTGCTTCCGCCGGCAAACAGGGAAACCACCGCGAAGGACAGAGCCAGCAGAAGTCCGCCCACGACCATGACACTGCCCAGTGACAGACCGTCGTCCTGGTATGCGTATTTCTGCGGATCACTTTGCAGTTCGCCGTTTGTGATCCCCGACTCGATTTCTTCCGCCGTGGCCATGTAGAGATCCTTCATGCCCCGGGAATAGTCGCCGGCCTGGAATGCCGGGACAAGCCAGTCCTGCTGCAGGTGTTCGGCATCGATGTCGGTGATCGTGCCTTCAAGCCCGGATCCGATGGCCATGAACCGCTGTTTGTCGTTCATGGAAACCAGGATCACGACGCCGTTGTCCAGTTTGCCTGATCCGACCTGTGCCTCATTGCCGATGGCTGTCGCCGCCTGGGCTGCATCCATCCCGTCAAGGGAATCGGTCGTGACCACCACGATCTGGCTGCCGGTTTCGTCAGCCAGCTTTCGGCCAAGGTCTTCCATGGCCTGTTCATCCGCCGGATTGATGATGTCTGCATAGTCATTCACATAGGACGTGACAGCGGGCAGGTCACCGGCGGCCTGAACAGGCAGGCAGGCAAAGAGCAACAGGAGCACTGCCGCAAAGGGCAGACTCAGTTTCAGGATGCGTTTCATTGTCCGTTTGTTCCTCTTTCTTTTCCGTTCGGTGTTCCTTATTATAACGTATTTTGTCCTTCGTTGCGCCCTGTTACAAGCAATGCTATAATGTCCGGGTACGTCAGGGAGGAATTGTGAACGCTTATTACGAGTCTCTGCTGGGAAAAATCCGTGAAGAAATGCAGCTGAATCACTGGAATGCTGCCCTGCAGCTGATCCAGGGGGAGCTGGACATGCCGTATGTGCCGGGAGATATTCTGCCGGTGCTGGAAAAAATGCGGCAGGACTGCCAGGCTTCAGTGACTTCACCCCGCATCCCGGGTGTGCAGGATCTGGAAAAGTGGATCCATGGCACGCCTGTGCAGCAGGAAATGGCAGTCAGCATGCTGGAAGGCATGAATCTGCGGCAGTTTGGACCGCAGGTCCAGCAGCTGCTGGATTCGGATCTGCTGGATGAATTCAAAGGGGAACTCATTGAATCCCTCATGGAGCAGAAAATCGATGAACCGTTCCACATCAGCAGGGATGGCCTGGATATCGAATTTGTTCCCGCCACCATCGTGCCGGCCCAGGAAGATGCCGGTCTGACCGGTGCCATGGAACTGTTCGATCACTGGTTTTCTTCGCAGGATCCGGGCATGACGGCGTTCTGCACCAGACTGCTCCGGCAGGAAGTGCTCAATGCAAGACCCTTTGACTTTCAGGAGACTGATCCGCTGCTGCTTGCCAAAAGCGTGGTACGATTGGTTTATGAAGCGATGGGCCAGGAAGACGGCTGGCACGCATTTGCAGCCGCCAACGGCCTGACAGAGACAGGAGATCTTCTCCTGAACATCGAGAAAAGAGGAGCAAACACCATATGAACTGGACTAAACAGGAAAATTCAACGGGTACACTGACCGTAACCCTGGAAGGCGAGCCCTGGGAAAAGGCCTGTGCAAAGGCCTTCAACCGCATGAAGGCAAACCTGAACCTGAAAGGGTTCCGGAAGGGACAGGTGCCTGATGCACTGGCAAAGAAATCCATTCCCGCGCAGGCAGTCTATGAAGAAGCTGCCAACATGGTTGCCCAGGAAGCACTGGACAGCGGCATAAAGGAATACAAGCTGGACCTGGTGGCCCGTCCGGTTCTGACTGTCAAGGATGCCACGGAAAAATCCGTCACGCTGGAATTCACCTGCACCGTGAGCCCGGACGTGGGACTTGGTGACTGGAAATCCATCAAGGCGGAAAAGAAGGCAGTGGAAGTATCCGAAGAGGAAATCGACCAGGAAATGCAGCACCTGCAGGACCACTTCGCCGACTGGGTTCTCAAGGAAGACGGCGAACCCGCTGAAATCGGCGACCAGGTGACCATCGACTTTGTCGGCATGAAGGACGGCACGCCCTTTGAAGGTGGATCCGGCGAAAACTATCCGCTGGTTCTGGGAAGCAACACCTTCATTCCGGGCTTCGAAGACCAGCTCGTCGGCATCAAGCCGGAAGAGAAACGCACCATCGAAGTGACCTTCCCGGAAAACTACCAGGTGGCCGATCTGGCTGGACAGCCTGCCACATTTGAAGTGACGGCCCATGACATCAAGTCCCGCGAACTGCCGGAGATCAACGACGAGCTGATTGTCCGTCTGAAACGCGACGGCATTGAAACAGTCGAGAAATACAAGGAAGAAGCGAAGAACGCCCTGCTGGCCCAGAAGGAAAAGGCCGCAGAGGATGAATTCACGAACGATATCCTGAACCAGCTGCAGGCCATGACAAAGATTGACCTGCCGGAAGTCATGACGGAAGGCGAAGTGGACCGCATGTACCGCGAGTTCGAGCAGAACATTTCCCAGGCAGGCTTCACAGCCGACCAGTTCCTGCAGGCAACCGGCCAGGACAAGGCAGCCATCCGTGCCCAGATGAAGCCGGAAGCGGAAAACCGCGTAAAGATGCAGCTGACGCTGGAAGCACTGGCCAACCAGGCTGAGATCGACATCACCGAGGACATGATCAACGACGAATACAAGATGCTCTCCGAGATGTATCACATGCCTGTGGAGCAGATCCGCCAGGTGATCTACCCGGATCAGATCGTCTTCACGCTCAAGCAGCAGAAAGCGCTCGATCTCCTGAAGAAGAACGCTCAGGAATAAATCAGACCCGGAAAAGACGCGTTCGCGTCTTTTTCTGTAAAGAAAGACAGTGGTGACTCAATGACATTGAAAACCTATCCCCTGATCTGCACCCGCGGGGTGATCATATTTCCGGATCAGGAAGTCGTCATAGACGTGGGCCGGCCGGCCAGTCTGGCGGCGATTGAAAACGCACAGGACAACCATGGAGATCTCATCTGCCTGTTTTCCCAGAAACGCATGGATCTGGAAGATCCGGGTATGGACGACCTCTATGAGGTGGGGACTCTGTGCGAAATCCGGCATGTCCGCCGTTTTGACAAATTCATCCGCGTGAAATTCCGCGGACTGGAACGTGTCCGCCTGAAAAAATGGGTGGACAACGGGACCTCTGATATGGGGGAAGTCGAGCTGATCCCCAACCAGCGGCAGGATGAAACCGAGGAAGTGGCGCTCGTTCGGATGATCGCGCAGGCCTTCGAGCAGATGCACCCCGGTGAAAAGTTCATGTCCAAGGAACTCATGATGGAACTCTCCCGGGGAGTGGGTGCGGATGTCCTGTCGGACAAAGCCGTGCAGGGATTCCCCCTGGCCACCGAACGCAAGCAGGAGTATCTGGAAACGCCGGGCATCAACGACCGTCTGGTCATGCTGCTGCAGGACATGGAAAAAGAAAAGAAAATGTCCGAGGTGGAGAAGAAGATCAACGAAACAGTCAAGGAACGCATTGACCAGGGCCAGAAGGACTATTACCTCCGGGAGAAGATCCATGCGATCAAGGAAGAACTCGGGGATGTGGCGGAAATCGACAAGGATGTGGAGAACATCCGGAAGCGCCTGGACGAGAATCCCTATCCGGAGTACATCAAGGCCAAGGTCCGGGAGGAACTCTCGCGCTACGAGATCCTGCCGCCTGCATCCGGGGAAACCGGGGTGATCAAGGCCTACATCGACTGGCTGATGGAGCTGCCGTGGTGGCAGGTCACGAAGGACAACGAAGACCTCAACGATGCGCAGAAGATCCTCGATGAAGACCACTACGGTCTGGAAAAGGTCAAGGAGCGGATCATGGAGTACCTGGCGGTGAAGCAGATGACCAACAGCCTGAAGGCACCGATCATCTGCCTGGTGGGTCCTCCCGGTGTGGGCAAGACCTCGCTGGCCAGATCCGTGGCCCGGGCCCTGGACCGGAAGTTCGTGAAGATGAGCCTGGGCGGTGTGCGTGATGAGGCAGAGATCCGCGGACACAGACGGACCTATCTCGGTGCGCTGCCTGGCCGCATCATTCAGGGCATGAAAAAAGCCGGTGTGGTCAACCCGGTCTTCCTGATTGACGAAATCGACAAGATGGCCTCGGACTACAAGGGCGATCCCTCCAGTGCCATGCTCGAGGTGCTGGATCCGGAGCAGAACAGTGTGTTCTCAGATCACTACATTGAAGAAAATTACGATCTCTCCAACGTACTCTTCATTGCCACGGCCAACTACCTGGAGAACATTCCGCCTGCCCTGCAGGACCGTCTGGAAATCATCCAGCTGTCCAGCTACACCGATGCGGAGAAGGTGAACATCGCCCGTGAACACCTGGTTCCCAAGCAGCTGAAGGAAAACGGCCTGACGCCGGAGCAGCTCCACATCAGCGATGACATGCTGCTGTACCTGGTCCGCTACTATACCAGGGAAGCCGGTGTCCGCCAGCTGGAGCGGACCATTGCGGCGATTGCCCGGAAGACCGTGCTGGCGATCCTCAAGGACGGCAAGGAGTCCATCACTCTGGATAAGGACCTCATCCATGAGTGGCTGGGGAATGAAAAGACAGACTACGGCAAGCGGGAAGAACAGGACCAGGTCGGCACAGTGACAGGTCTGGCCTATACCAGCTTTGGCGGGGATGTCCTGCAGATCGAAGCCACGAAGTTCGAAGGCAAGGGCAATCTGGTGCTGACCGGTCAGCTTGGGGATGTCATGAAGGAAAGTGCCAGCATTGCGCTGGACTACATCCGTTCCCATGCGAAGGAATTCGGGATCGATCCGGAGTGCTTCGGCAAGCTGGACATTCATGTGCATGTACCGGAAGGGGCTGTTCCCAAGGACGGACCCAGTGCCGGTGTGACCATGACGACGGCGCTTGTGAGCTGCCTTTCGGAACGTCCTGTAAAGTCCAATCTCGCCATGACCGGTGAAGTCACGCTGCGTGGCAATGTGCTGCCCATTGGCGGCCTGAAGGAAAAGAGCCTGGCTGCGCACCGTGCCGGGATCGATACGATCCTGATCCCGAAGGGCAACGTCAAGGACCTGGAGGACGTGCCTCAGGAAGTGAAGGACCACATCCGGTTTGTTCCCGTTGCCACGGCTCAGGAAGTGCTGAAAGAGGCCCTGGTCTGATGAACAGCGAATTCGTTGTCTCCAGCAGCGGGCGGGACAGCTGGCCTGAGTCCGAACTGCCGGAGGTTGTGGTCGTCGGGCGAAGCAATGTGGGTAAGTCCAGTTTCATCAATGCCTTCACCGGCAAGAAGCGGCTTGCCTATGTCGGCAATACCCCGGGCAAGACGAGGCTTCTGAATTTCTTCGCCATTGACGGCGACTGGATGCTGGTGGATGTCCCGGGTTACGGCTATGCGAAAATGAGCAAATCCCAGCTGATGCAGCTGGGACAGATGATGGATGACTATTTCCAGAACCGGGAGAACATCAAGGCGGTTGTGCAGCTGGTGGATTCCCGGCACGACCCGACGGCTGATGATATCGATATGATCGGTTTCTTCAAGGAGATGCACATTCCGGTGGTCATAGTGGCGACCAAGATCGACAAGGTTCCGAAGACCAAACGGCCCGCCCACCTGAAGGCCATTGCGAAGAAAGTCCAGATCCCGGTGAAAAACATCCTGCCGGTCTCCAGCGTGGAATTGACCGGGCTGCGGGAAGCGGAACAGAAGATACGGGAACTTCTGGAACTGGATCCGGTTCAGGAATCTGATGCAGCGGCTGAAGAGTCGGCAATGACACCGGCGGAAAACTCCGAACAGTCGAATACTGAACAGGCCTGAGCCATCCACTGCAGGCAAAGACACAAAGGCACTCTGACGAATGGGACGCAAATGCACCATTCAGGCAGGGTGCCTCTTTTGTGTCTGCCTGCATGTGCTGTCGGAGGAACAGTCATGAAACGCCGGCGGTTTTTCAGGCACCACGGATGAATCGCATGGCGTCTCTTTTTAGAATACAGTCATGATGATGAACACGAAATCCACCATAGCATCCCCGGATCCTGCACTGCAGTTCCTGTTTTCCACCTTCGGTATCCTGACGTGGCTGTCCACCGTGAAGAAACTTCCGCAGGACAGTGCCATGACCCTGGGCATCATAGAGATCTGCCCGGGAACCGGTGCCTTCGCCGGCAGCATCCTGGCGCTGATCCGGGGCGATCTGCATGCGAACGTGAATCTGGTCCTGAGTGTCATCCTGGGATTCTCCGGAGGCATCACCCAGATCGTCATGGTGCAGTCCAACCGCATGGGGATCCCGTTTCATCCCTGGATCAGCGCGGTGATCATCCTGCTGGGCGGACTCTTCGTGACAGCCATTCTGCCGCTCATGACATGTATGCCGCTGTATGAGTTTCTCTCCCACCTCTTTGTGGCACTCGGGTTCCTTGGCTCCAGCATTGGCACGCTGGCTTCTCTGCCATGGCTTCACATGGCCGGTGCCTGGTGTCTGCTGCTGTTTGGCATCACCGGGATGTATTATGGAATCTCGCTGATGTACCGGGCTGCCGGCAGGAGGATTCCTCAGGGGCCGACGCTGGTGCAGCTGATGGGAGAGGTGGAGCAGAGACCGGAACAGGGAAGCGGCAATGGTCGTGACTGATCTGGTGTTTGTGGATATCCGGACAGGAGAGCAGTGTCTCTCCTTTTTTCGTGCAGACTGGAAACATCCCCGAGGCTGCATTCACCGGTCTGACGGAGGACAGGTGCGGGACTTGCGGCAAGCGCTTTCATGAATTTGTCTGTTTTCGCAATGATTGTGTCATTTATGTGATGATTGCCGGGTAAATCACTTGTTGAGCACATACTTTCCCACAGTAAACGGTTACCAAATGTGATTGCATGTGAAAAGTGCACATTTTATTGCACCTGAATCACTTCCTTGTTAAATTCAACAACAGTGAGGAAGAGTGTATGATAAAAAAAGCGATACAGGGTGCTGCCGGCGCCTGCCTGATGTTTCTCGCCGGTTCCATGCCGGCGGCTGCAGCAGAACACAAGAGCCTGCTGTTTCCCCAGTATCATTTTGAAGACATGAACAAGATGGTATGGGTGGAGTCCACAACTTCATTCTCCGATCATCCTTCCAACAACCTGGGGGAAACGGTGCTCGTTTCCGGCAATACGAAGGTCAAACTCACCGGTGAGTCCGGCACCGGAACCGCCCGTCTGGAGTACCAGGGAAAGACCTGGTATGCAGATGAGGATACCCTGACGGACAAGAGTCCGGAGCAGCGCAAAAAGGAAGTCGAGGAAGCAAAGAAAAAGGCCGAGGCCGAAGAAAAGAAGCGCCGGGAAGAAGAGGAGAAGGCAAAGGAAGAAGCTGCAAAGAAAAAAGCAGCAGAACAGGCCGCCAGCTGGAGCGGCCCGGTCCTGTCTCCGTCTGCGGGCGTGGTCCAGGGGCCTTCCGGCCGTGAAACCTACTACAATCTGGACATGAGCGGCGTGGTTTCCATTATGCGCGGCATGGGAAACAATGACCCATATTGGGTACGTGGCGATGGAGCGAAAATGCTGGGTGACTATGTCATGGTGGCAGCCAACTTTGGCCTGCGGCCAAGGGGCAGCCTGGTTCCCACATCCATGGGCATGGGCATTGTCTGTGATACCGGTGGTTTCGCAGCTGCCAATCCCACACAGCTGGATATAGCTACAGCGTGGTAACATCCATGCAGATGCTCTCATGGAGTAAAGGCCGCAACGCACAGAGTCTGCATTTGGAGACGCATTTGCCTGCACCGGCAGCATTTCCCTGTGAATACCAGACCCTATTGAATTGAAGGACCTGTCTACGTGCAGATCCTTTTCTGTTTCAGCTCGTCCTGCTTTTCCGGCATAGGCATCCGGGGTATAAAAGCCACATGGTATGATGAAACCCATGGAGGACAGAAGATGAAAGTATGTGTATATGGTGCGAGCAGCAGCCGGATCGCGGCTGTGTATAAAGAAGCCGGGCGTGAGCTGGGAATCCTGATGGCGGATGCGGATATGACGCTGATCTTCGGCGGTGGACAGACCGGTATGATGGGGGCTGTACTCGAAGGGATCCAGGCGGCAGGAGGAGACTCCATCGGCGTGTCGCCAAGATTCTTCGATGTGGATGGCATCCTGGCGAAAAGCTGCACACAGTTCTACTTCACGGATACCATGCGGCAGCGCAAACAGATGATGGAAGAACTTGCGGATGCATTCATCATGACTCCTGGCAGTATCGGTACCTATGAGGAGTTTTTCGAGATCCTGACCCTGAAACAGCTGAAACAGACGGACAAACCGCTGGTGGTCCTGAATACCAATGGGTTTTTCGATCCGATGATCCAGATGCTGACGAATGCCGTCGAGCAGGACTTTCTCGGTGACTACATCTGGGAGCTGTTTGAAATCTGTGACACCCCGCGAAAGGCCGTGGACTGGATCGGGCAGGGGAGTGGGAAGGCGGAAACCCGGGTCCTATAATGGGTTTGACAAAGGAGGCATTTCCCATGGCCGAAGTATTCAAAAAAATGGAACGGGACATCCTGGAACATGCAGAGGAGCATGATGTGGATGTGGTTGCCCGGAAGCAGAAAGATATCGCAAAGCACGAAGAGGAACTGAAGGACGACAAGTCCACGTTCATGAAGGATCTCCGCGAGAAGGAAATCCAGCACGATGAAAACGTCATCGAGCGCAAGCAGGAACACATTGGCAAGGACGAGCGCAAGATCACCGAAGAAAACAGGGAGATCGAGGCAGCCCAGGCCAAAGAGAAGAAATAAGCTGACTGCAGATTTGCAGAAGAAAAGGGTTCTATAAAATAAGGTGTGGTCTGAATCTCTAAGACTGTAAATTTAGTATGGTCTCAAACCACATTCCAGATTTATAGGACGTAAATCATGAGTGGTGACGACTGGATCTAACAGATCCGTCTGTCACCACTTTTCCTTTTTCCAAATCCCGTTCTTCTCTCCGCCCTCTCTGTTGTCTTTTCCGAGCTGTTTCTGCTGGTTCTCAACAAAACCGGGGCAGGATGCAGGTCCCTCATCTTCCTGAGCATCGCCACGCTGTTCTCGATGCTGTACCTGATGATGGATATCCGGATCCTTCTGTTTCTCTATCCGGAGCACACTCTGAATTATCAGGATCTGTGTCAAGTCTCCATCATTGAGCTGACTGTCTGGACCACTGCGCTGCTTTGCCGGAACTGTCCTTGCAAACAGCACAGGCAGGAAACCAACGACAGGTAAGCCGGTTAAGCTGCTCGTCATCATATATGAAAAAGCTCTGATCAGGGATGATGATACTGAACAGAGCTTTTCACGTTTCACACTTGAAGTTCTTCCACCTGCTGAAGCCACAGCCTGGCACTGGCATCACTCGGCATCCGCCAGTCCCCGCGGGGAGACAGACAGATGGAGCCCACCTTCGGTCCATCCGGCAGGCAGCTGCGCTTGAACTGCTGAGTGAAGAACCGCCGATAGAAAGTCTGCATAGATGCTTTGATTTTCTCCGGCTTTATCTGGGGAAATGCCAGTCTGGCCAGTTCGCAGATCTTCTCCGGACTTTCGTGATACCGCAGCATGTGGTATAGGAAGAAGTCATGCAGGTCATAGCTCCCCAGCACTTCCTCGGTCTTCTGTGCAATGTTTCCATCCTTGTCCGGCGGCAGCAGTTCCGGGGAAACCGGGGTGTCGCAGATATCCAGCAGCACACGCTCCAGCTCGATATTGCCGGCCTTTCTGGCGGACAGCGCTTCGCTTTCCACCAGATAACGGACCAGCGTCTTGGGTACACTGGCGTTCACCGCATACATACTCATATGGTCCCCGTTGTAGGTGCACCATCCCAGTGCCAGCTCCGACAAGTCACCGGTACCGACCACAATGCCATTGACTTTGTTGGCCAGGTCCATCAGGATCTGCGTCCGCTCTCTGGCCTGCCCGTTCTCATAGGTGATGTCATGCACCGATTCATCCTGCCCGATATCGGCAAAATGCTGGAGGACACTTGCCGCAATGGGTACTTCCATCCTGGTCACACCCAGCAGTTCCATCAGTTCATCCGCATTGGATTTTGTCCGTTTTGTCGTGCCGAACCCGGGCATGGTCACGGCTGTGATACCCGAGACAGGCAGTCCCAGCAATCGGAACGCCCGGACCGTCACCAGCAATGCCAGCGTGCTGTCCAGACCGCCGGAGATGCCAATGACCGCCTGGCGGCAGCCTATCTTTTTCAGTCGGGTTGCCAGGCCCTGCGCCTGGATCCCCAGAATTGTTTCACAGCGCTCCAGCCGTCGGTTCCAATCCTCCGGCACAAAGGGATAGGCTTCCACGGCTCGGGTCAGTTCGATGGACTCCAGAGAGACTGAAGCATAGGACACAATGGTGTAGCCTTCGCGGTTTTCCTGCAGAGAGGTCTTGAACTTCAGCCGGTCGCTGTTCAGGTGCTGCAGATCGATCTCGCATGTGATGCTTTCCCGGGATGCGGTCTCGGCCAGAATCCGGCCGTTTTCCGCGATGAGATCTGCCCCGGAAAACACGAGATCCGTACTGGACTCATCAGGTCCCGCGCTGCAGTACAGGTATCCGCTGTAGGTTTTCGCGCTCTGACCGGAGACCAGATCACGACGGTAGCCGCTCTTGGCAATCACTTCATTGGATGCGGAACAGTTCACCAGGATGTTGGCACCTGCCTGGGCGTGATCGGAGGAAGGGGGCACTGCCACCCACAAATCTTCGCAGATCTCGATGCCGATCACGGCATCCGTGGTTTCATCCGCAAAGAGAATCTTTCCTGATACGGGTACATCGACCCCATTGACCTTGACACCGGAAACATCCAGGTCGCGGGCTGGGGAAAACCAGCGGGGTTCATAGTACTCGTTGTAGCCTGGTAAATGGCGCTTCACATAAAAACCCAGGACTTTTCCGTCAAACAGAAAGGCAGCTGCATTGAACAGCCGGGTTCCGGCCTTCAGGGGAATGCCTGTGATCACAGCCATGTTCGCAGGTGCCTGTTTGGCCAGCCGCACCAGCTGTGTCATGGCTTCTTTGAGCAGGATGTCTTCATAGAACAGATCCGCACAGGTATAGCCCGTGACTGCCAGTTCGGGAAATACCACCAGCTGGGTATCCGGGTCTAGGGTCTGCAGGATCCGAAGCATATCGTCCACATTGGCTTTCGGGTTGCCAATGGAAACCGGCGGTGTGCAGACCGCCGCTTTGTAATAGTCAAACCGTTTCATGAAAAAATGGTATCACGTTTTGCAGGAAAGCTTCAGTGTCCATCTGCCAAAACGAAAAGAAGTCATACAATCAGAAGCCTGCCAGAGAGAGCAGAAACCGGAGAAACGGCCGCTGCAGACGCATCATGACAAACAGGGAAGAGAGGATCAGCAGAATCACGGAAGGCGCACCGGCCAAAGATCCCATCTGCCACTTCTTCCGGGTTTCCGGCTTCATGAGATGCTGCACCAGGCAGAACAGACCATATCCCAGGATGGTGCCCAGGGTATTGGTGATCAGATCATTGATATCCGTAATGCCCAGTCCAAAAACCTGCAGCAGTTCGATGCCCAGAGAGAGCAGAAATCCCGTCAGTGCCGTCTGTTTCAGACCGTCGAATGTCCGCCACAGCCAGGGCAGAAAGAAACCCAGGGGTACAAACAGCACCACATTGAGGGCCGTATCCACCGGTCCCTGAATCATATCGGCAAAGGGCACCAGCACCAGTCGGGGCGCAAATGGCTGTAGCGGACCGATGCCTGTCATCCACCACAATCCGAAGAGATAGTACACGAACAGAAAGACCCCGGCTGTGTGAAGACCGGAAGCGGGATGTCCTGCACCTTTCAGGAAGTTGAACACGAGACCCAGAAAAGGTGCGAGAATCAGGAAGCCCAGAAAAGCGGGAAACAGCATATTGACGATCATACAAGAGAATTCCTTTCTGTGTTTTCAGAAGCATATACAGGAAAACGAAATATCATCTTGCATAAGAAATAAACATTTCCTGAACTGACGGACGGCTGCCCATGACGGCCGGCACCATTTGTCTGTTCTGCATATGTTGAAAAAAGGCACCGCCGCCTGAAGAGCAGCAGTGCCTTTGTGAGTTGAATCAGTCAGATGGCTCCATCCTGAAAAGACTACTCGTACAGTTCTTCCAGCCGGTCTGCGTAAGCCGATTCGTCGGAATTTGTCATGGGGTTCTCCGTGGCGTACTTTTTCACCAGCGCACTGGACTTGGTAATGGGCTGCAGTGTACCGGCACCAGCCACACATCCACCGGGACAGGCCATGCCTTCCAGCAGGAAGCCGTTGAGACGTCCGGCCTTTGCCATCATGAGCATCGTCCGGCAGTTCTTCAGGCCTTCCGCAGCCTGTACCTTGACGGTCGTGCCCGGGTGTTCCTTTTCGATCAGGCTCTTGACGGCCTTGGCCACACCGCCGGATACCGCGAATCCACGGCCCGCGTTGGTGCCGGCTTCCAGTTTGTCTTCGCTGGGCTGCAGTGCGGACAGATCCACGCCCTTGCCTTCGAACATGCCCATGACTTCTTCAAAAGTCAGGACAAAATCCACATCCGAACGGACAGACTTCCGGGATGCTTCCAGCTTCTTCGCTGCGCAGGGACCAATGAAGGCGATTTTTGCATTCGGGTGATCTTTTTTCACCATCCGCGCGGTGAGCACCATAGGTGTCATGGCCATGGAAATGTAGCTGGCATATTGCGGGAAGTCCTTCTTCGCCATGACAGACCAGGCAGGGCAGCAGGATGTGGCCATGAAGGGCTGCTGTTCCGGCACTTTCTTCATGAAATCTTCTGCTTCCTCGATGGTGCACAGGTCGGCACCGATGGCAACTTCCACCACATCCGCGAATCCCAGGTCCAGAAGGGCCGTCTTGACTTTTTCCGGTGTCACCGTCGGGCCGAACTGGCCGACAAACGCCGGGGCGATGCACGCAATGACATCCTGTCCCTGTTTCATGGCATAGATGGTCTGGAAAATCTGGCCCTTGTCCACAATGGCTCCGAAGGGGCAGTTGACCAGGCACTGTCCGCAGGAAACACAGCGGTCGTAGTCGATCTGTGCCTTGCCATCCGCGTCGGAAGAAATGGCGTTCATGCCGCAGGAAGCCGCACAGGGCCGTTCCATCTTCACAATGGCGTGATAGGGGCAGGCATCCATGCAGCGTCCGCACTTGATGCACTTGTCCTGGTCAATGAAGGACCGGCCGTTGACGATGTGCACCGCATCCTTGGGACACACTTCCGTGCACTGGTGGGACAGGCATCCCTGGCACTGGTTGGTCACGATGACCTCTTTTTCCGGGCAGGCGTTGCAGGCGAACTTGATGATGTTGATCAGGGGATCGTCATAGTATTTCTCGGCAATGGTGCTCTCCTCAATCCCGTCGGACAGGGCACCGAATTCGCTCATTTCACGAAGAGGCAGGCCCATGCCCAGACGAAGGCGCTCGCCGATGATCGCCCGCTCCAGGAAAATACTGTTGCGGTATTTGGCTTTGGTCCCCGGGAGGATTTCGTACGGGATCTCTTCGATCCGCTTTGCATAATCCGTTTCATCCTCGTATGCCATTCTGGCAATGGCCGCAAACACCTTGCGGCGAATGTCTGTCACTGAATTGTAGATTCCTCGCATAGTTCTCCCTCTCTGTTTCCGTTAAATCCGTTTGCTTTCAACATTATACAGGCCAAATCCCGTGAATGAAACACATGATTTGCTAAAAAATGCACAACCGCGAGCCTGACACCGGACGAACCAGGCAGACACAGCCGTCATCGGCAGGAGGAGACGGTTTCAGCAGATCCCGGGTCTGGAAGGGCAGCGGCTGTCGATGGCCAGCCAGGTGGGCTATACTGAGGATATGACTGAACTGCAAATACAGGACAACGATGCCGGGCAGACACTGGAGAAATACCTCCAGAAGGCGCTGCCGGCTCTTCCCAGGAGCCTGATGTTCAAGGCCGTCCGAAACAAAAAAATCAAGGTGAACCGCAAGCGCTGCGAGGTGCGGCAGATGCTGCAGGCGGGGGACATCGTCCAGCTGTTTCTGCCACCGGATGTACTGGAACAGGAGGCGTTTGTTCCCAATGACCGGCCGCTGAGAGTCGTGTGGGAGGATGACGATCTCATGGTCCTCTACAAACCACGGGGTCTGCTGTCGCAGAAAGACCAACCGGGCAAGCAGGATGACATGAACAGCCGGCTGCGTACGCTGCTCTGGAAGCGGGGTATCTGGAATCCTGAAACCGACCGGTCGTTCCGTCCCTCTGTGGCGCATCGCCTGGACCGCAACACCAGCGGTCTGGTGCTGGCAGGGAAGACGGCTGCAGGGGCCAGGAAAGCGGCAGAGATGATCCGTCAGGGAAATCTGGAGAAAGAGTATCTGGCCACTGTGGAGGGAGTTGTGGACCGGCCGCAGGAACTCCGGCTGTTCCTGAAAAAGGAAGGCACAAAGGCCCTGGTCCGCGACACGCCGGAAGACGGATGGCTGCATGCGGATATGGACATCGAACCGGTTGGCCATGCGGGAAACAACACAGTGATCCGGGTGCATCTGCTCACGGGCAGATTCCACCAGATCCGGGCTTCGATGGCGCACATCGGCCATCCGCTGGCAGGGGATGTGAAGTATGGCGGACAGCCGGGTCAGCCGTACTCCCTGGAGGCCTGTCGCCTGTGTTTTGACGGTCACTGCATCGAAATGCCGCAGAAATGACCGTCTGCCGGACACTTTTCTGTGACAGGGAGCGGCGCTTTGTCCCGGTATCCTGATGTGAAGTGAAGTGACAAAGGAGCTTTGTTATGATTCGCACATGACAAAGCTCTTTTTCTGGTCCCTGTGCCTGGCAGTGTTCATCCAGGACCTTTCCACCCGCACATTTTCCAGGTGGTGGCTTCTTCCGGCTGCCATCCTTCTGGCCATCGTTCCCTGGCAGGCTGACAGCTCTTTGCTGTTCTGTGCCCTGGTGCTGCTTTTGTGGCGCCTTCGGCCGGACTGGATCGGCTCGGCGGATGTCACGGCTCTGTTTGTCCTATCGCTGATTGCCGGGCAGTCACTCTACAGACTGGTCGTGGCGGCGTGCGGCTTTGGCTTGCTCTATTCCCTGGTACGGCCGCAAAACACCATCCCGTTTGTGTCCTGCCTGGCAGCGGGAACCGTGGTGCTTGCTGTCCTGAATTGATTTACGTATCATCAAAGACATGAACGAATCATCAGCAATTTCCAAATCCACTCCCTCCGGAGTGGCTGCAGACCCTGTACAGACACCGGATGTCCAGGCCATGCAGAACACGGCCCAACGGGTGGACAGCCAGCCCATCAAGACCGGCCTGGTCCTGGGCGGCGGCGGAGCCCGCGGCTGTTATGAAATCGGCGCCTGGCAGGCATTTCATGAATGCGGCGTACATTTTGACTGCGTGGCCGGCACCAGCATTGGTGCGCTGGTTGGTGCCATCTATGTCCAGCACACGCTGAAGCCCCTGGTGGATTTCGTCTACACCATGTCACCGGCGATGATCGCAGAAGGCATGCCGGAAATGCCCGACAGCCTGCGGGATATCAGAAGCCACCGGGAGGAACTGATCCGGTTTTTCCAGAAGTACATCCGGCAGGGAACGGACATATCCCCGCTGAAGGATGCCATTCACCGCATGTTTGACTGGACGCTGTTTTCCGAATCCACGGTGGATTTTGCGTGCATGACCATCAACGTCACAAAAATGCAGGGTGAGGCATTCTTCAAGAAGGACATGACGGAAGAAAACGCCGAATCGGTGATCCTGGCCAGTGCCTCGTGCTTTCCGGCTTTTCCAATGCTGAAAATGGGAAACGACTATTACATCGATGGGGGTATGGAGGACAATCTCCCAATTGCCCTGGCGCAGGAGATGGGTGCGCAGAAGATCGTGGCGATCGATGTCCATGGACCCGGGCGGGAAAAGCCGCTTCCATCTGACGGTTCGGTGGTGTACATGCAGCCGGTGATCGACCTGAACAACTTTCTGGATTTCCGGGAGGACTCCTGTATCCGGTCACTCCACCTGGGGTATCTGGAGACCATGAAACGGTATGACCGGTTCTGTGGCTATGTCTTCACCTTCACTCAGCCATCCTGGCCGCGGCTGTACATGATCAGTCAGTATGTGGCCATGCATCTGGATCGTTACGGCATCACTCCGGATAATGCACTGGCTGCCCGATGTTTCCATCTGACCCTTGGCTACGATCCCGCGCCTTTGAACAACCGCTATACGGACAACTACGCCGGCGGCCGGCTGATCGAAGCCCTGGCGCTGGCCGTGGGTGTGGAGCCGGTGCAGCTGATGAGTCTGGAATACTTCTTGACGAGCCTCAAAGACCGGACAGACCGGATCCCGCCCCTGAAGCAGCCCGGGAAGATCCGCCAGTCGCTGAGTCTTCTGCAGAGCAGTTCCCATGACCAGATCATCAGTTTCCTTCATGCTGCGCTGGTGCATCATGGCGGACGCCTGCCGATGGTGCTTGAACCGCTCAGGAAGCTGTTTGAGACAGAGTACATTCTCGCCTGCACCTGGTACTGCCTGAAGGATTACCTGAAGTAAGACTTGAGCAAACAGGCCGGAAAAAACATCCATCCATTCCATGAAAAAAAACGGAAACGTCCTTTACCGGGTGTCTCCGTTTTTTGTGCTGCTGACGACAGTCGGCTCAGGCCGTATGCGGTTCGGATGCTGTCAGGGCTGCAGCGATTTTTTCCGCTTCCTTCCGGTCCGCAAAATATGGATCTGTATTATGATGTACCGGTTTTTCCGAGACATAGGCAGCCAGCTCCTGTCCGTCCTTCAACGTGATCCGGAGACCGACATACAGGCCGGGATCCCCGAAGGCAAACAGCGGCATGGCTGTGCCTCCTCCATAGACGCGGTGAGAGAACGGGGGAGAAGATTTGTGAAACCGTGCCTCTTCATTGAGCACCTCACAGCCGGCAATGTCCTCCCAGTTCCAGGCGCCTTCTGTGCCATTGGAGATGGAGAACGTTCCCTGATCCAGGTCAAAGCGTATGGGATTCATGACGGACCTCCTTCCGTTTGTTTTATCCTGGATTCAGCATACCATGGATCCGGCGGACAGGCAGCTATGACTGCGGAAAAATCAGAAAACAGCAAAAAGACAGGAAACTTCGGACGGTTTCCTGTCTTTGCCGGTCATGCTGGTCAGCGACGGTGAATGGTCCCTTTCCTGGGCCTGCGCGGCGGCTTGCGGAACTCCCGGAACCGGGGATCCATCGGGATTTCGACTTCGATCTGCTGGTTTGTGACCGGCTGCCGGAACACGATCCGTGCAGACTGCAGCAGCAGGCCGCGGTCATCCGCCTTCTCGCCATAGAGGGCATCGTTGACCACCGCATGTCCCTGGTGTGCTGCATGCACACGGATCTGGTGCTTCCGTCCTGTCGTGATCCGTGCTTTCACCAGCGTCCGGGTTCCACGCCTTGCAATGCGTTCCAGATGTGTGTGGCTGGCCTTTCCCTTTGGATACACGATCATTTTTTCCGCCTCATGCCGGTTTCTGCCAATGGGATTGTTCAGATCCACATGCCGTCTTTCCAGCAGGCCTTCCAGTACTGCATAGTATTCTTTCTGCGTTGTGCGGTCTTCCATCTGCCTGTCGAACCAGTTCTGGAACAGCGGGTTCTTGCAGAACAGGACCAGTCCGCTGGCTTCGCGGTCGATGCGGTTCACAGCCTGTGCGGGGTAGGGCCATCCGCTTTCCGCCAGATGTGCGTTTACCCGCGATGTCAGATTGTCCGGCGTCTGTCCGTCATCATGCACCAGCAGGAAAGCCGGCTTGTTAACGACCAGGCACCACTGGTCTTCGTAGATGACATCCACCGGTTCAAAGCTGTACGGGATTTCTTCAGGAACCGGCTGCCGGAGCGTCACCACACGGCTTTCCAGCATCCGGCCGCGGTTTGCCACCGGCTGACCGTTTTCCAGGATCTCCAGCGTCTTGTCCTTTTCCCTGGAGATGCCCAGTTTCTCCACCAGCTGCGTGCCGGTCAAGGGCTCTTCCAGCCGGACCTGAAGGTCACCGGATGGCAGCGTCTGTACTTGTATGTTGTGTTCCATTTTGTTGCCTCACATTCATTGCTCTCCTGATTATTATACGGCGCCAGACAGACAATGCCATGTGGCAGCCACTCATCATGCACAGGCGGCTGCCTGTCTGCACCGGTCGGCAGGGAAGAGGATCCCGGGACTGATGCGTTCCGGGAGCTTATGTATGCAAATGCGGTAGCATTCCTGTTCCGTTTGTGCCGGAGAAAGCCCATAATACAGGTACAGAGTGAATGGAGGAATTCGAACATGAAACTCTTTAAAGACGATGCAACCGGTGCCATCGTGGAAGTGGTCCTGGCACCTGAAGCTGTACAGGAAATCACCATCAACGGTACGCCGGCACGCGAACTGCAGGCAGGCACCACAGATGCTGCGCAGGAAAAACACGTTCCGGCAGTGATGCAGACCGGCGATGAACTGAAGGTTCAGGTCGGATCTGTGGCACACCCGATGCTCCCCGAGCACTGGATCACAAACATCTGGCTGGAATACCCCGATGGACGTATCGAAAAGAAAACGCTGCACCCGGGTGAAGAACCTGTTGCGGTGTTTGATGTAACCGGCGAGGAAGGCACAGTATCTGTATATGAATACTGCAACCTGCACGGTCTCTGGAAAAAAGACGTGGAACTGAGCAAGTAGATTCAGTCACCAGAACAACAGACGGGCGGATCCCTGCGTGAGATCCGCCCGTTGTCTGTTGCTCTGTTGTCCGGGAGTGCCGGTCATTGCCGGACCTACACATCGTGCAGACCGTACCGGCTCTGGAGGGAGTAGATGGACTGGTCGCGGTTCACAAGGTAGCTGACGGCGCAGACCACAAAGAAGAACGGAAACCACTGGAAACCGAAGACTTCCATGCCGATCATGACCGGAGACAGGAAGGTGTTGGTGCCGGACCCGAACACCGCGGCAAATCCCAGGGCTGCCGAAAGCAAGGGATCCAGGCCAAACAGCGGGCCGATCACCGTTCCCAGGGACACGCCAATGGCAAACAGCGGCGTGACCTCTCCACCGACAAAGCCTGCGGAAAGTGACAGGATGGTGAATCCTGCCTTGAGCAGGAAGTCCCAGGCATACATGGGATCACCGGCAAAGGGAGCCGCAATCAGGGCGGCACCGCTGCCTGCATACCGGCCGTCTGTGAGGATCATGAGGCAGGCAAGGACTGTGCCCAGGATCAGGATCCGCCTGAAGGGGTCGGGGAATCTGTCCGTAACGGTCTTTCTCACCCTGCGCAGTCCCCAGGCAAACAATCCGCCGGCCAGACCGAAGGCAAGTCCCATCATCAGCAGCGGCAGCCAGAATGTCTCAATGGAAAACGGCAGCAGCATCCGGATGGCATAGCCTTCCGCCGAAAGCCCCAGTCTGGCAGAGAGCCAGGAGGCGGAAAACGCGGCACAGATGGCAGGAGCCATGGCCCGGTATTTCAGTGTTCCCGCCACGAGGACTTCCAGGGCGAAGAAAACGGCGGAAAACGGAGTTCCGAACAACCCGGCAAAGCCCGCGGCCATACCGGTGACCAGAAAAATCGTCCGGATGTTTTCGATGTCCAGTTTTTTGTGGAAAAAATGTCCGAACTGCCAGGATACAGCGGCCCCAATCTGGACGGCTACACCCTCCCGTCCCACGGAGGCTCCGGCCAGCCGGGACAGCCAGGTGCAGACGGTCATGAGGAACACTGTGCGTCGGGGGATGCGTTCTGGTTTGCCCTGGGAGACTTCGAAGATGAGGTTCATGCCCTTGCAGGCAAGGCCGCCATATCTCCCGAACAGCCACACGACAATAAGGCCCGCCAGCGGAAGGAACAGGAAGGTCCAGAAGGGAAACCCTGTCCGCCACCGTTCGATGAGGATCAGTCCGTATCCGAAGAGCACTTCGAAAAGGGAAACCGAGAGTCCGATGAGCACACCGGCTCCGGACAGGAAGACAAATTCCGCTGCCGCCCGGGAATGGGCCGACAGGAAACGACTGAAGTTCTGCATATCATCACCACCACCATTTTAAGGAAAATTCCGGTAAAACGCAGACCTGCATCCTTGAAAGTGGCGGCTGTTTCGCACATACTTTAGCCACTCATAGTCATGAGACAGAATCATCCGGCTGGCAGGTCACGGCGTGACTGCAGCCGCCGGCCGGAACACTGGACAGAACAGGAGGCATCATGCTCAGACTGGAACATCTGGTCAAGGACTACTATACGGGGGATGAAATCGTTCATGCGATCCGGGATCTTACGGTGACATTCCGGGACAATGAATTCGTATCGATTCTCGGTCCCTCGGGCTGCGGAAAGACCACGCTGCTGAACATCATCGGCGGCCTGGACAACTACAACAGCGGCAATCTCGTCATCAACGGACGAAGCACAAAGGACTACACCGACAAGGACTGGGATACGTACCGGAACCACAGGATCGGGTTTGTGTTCCAAAGCTACAACCTCATCATGCACCAGACTGTACTGCAGAATGTGGCTCTGTCCATGGCGCTGACAGATGTGCCGAAAGATGAGCGGGAAAAGCGGGCGGCTGCCGCACTGGAGAAAGTGGGTCTGAAGGATCAGCTCAACAAGAAACCGACACAGATGTCCGGCGGACAGATGCAGCGTGTGGCCATTGCCCGGGCACTGGTGAACGACCCGGAGATCCTCCTGGCGGATGAACCCACAGGCGCCCTGGATTCCCATACCTCGGTGCAGATCATGGACCTGCTCAAGGAAATCGCAAAGGACCGGCTGGTCATCATGGTCACACACAATCCCGAACTCGCACAGCAGTATTCCACGCGGATCATCCGCCTGCGTGACGGCGAGATCGTCTCGGATTCCGATCCGGTCAGGGAAGGAGAAGAACTGGAGGATGAACAGAAGCCGCTGAAGAAGCCATCCATGAAATTCGGCACGGCCCTGTCCCTTTCCTTCAACAATCTGCTCACAAAAAAAGGCCGGACTCTGCTCACTGCCTTTGCTGGCAGCATCGGCATTATCGGCATTGGGCTGATCATGTCTCTGTCCAGTGGCATGCAGGGGTATATCGACCGGGTGGAACAGGATACCATGACAAGCTATCCGGTCACGATCGAGGACAACACCATGGACATGAGCGTGCTGATGTCCGCCATGATGGACCGGGATGAGCAGGGGGAGAAGAAGTCCTATGACGGGACGGTACGTTCCCGGGCATTTGCGGACAAGCTGCTGGGTTCCATTGCGGATACCGAGAAAAACAACCTGACGGCGTTCCGGAAATACCTGAACAGCCCCGGGGGACAGGAGCTGAAAGAAACAGCCAGCGCCATCGAGTACAACTATGGCATCACCATGCATGTCTATAACAAACAGGCAGTAGGGGACAAGCTTGTTGCGGTGTCTCCCAACGGTCTGATGGATGAGCTGGGAATGAGCAACATGATCAGCCTGCGTGACCAGTTCATGGGCGGCATGTCGTCTGCCATGCCCGGCAGCGAAGTCTGGATGGCGCTTCCGGCGGAGTCCTCCCTGCGTGACAGGGAATATGAACTGCTGGATGGTCACTGGCCGGAAAACGAAGATGAGGTCATGCTGGAGGTGGATGACAGCGGGGAGATATCGGATTTCACGCTGTATTCCCTGGGTTTGATGAATCAGTCGGAACTGGTGGAAAACTACAAGGATCTGCAGGCGGAGAAGACCGAAGAGATCACGCCGGGAAAGCCGGTTGCATATACCAAGGACGAACTCCTGGGCATGGAATTCACGCTCGTGCCCAACAGCGCCCTGTATAAAAAAGTGGGGAACATCTGGGTGGATGAATCGGAAGACGAGGCCTTTGTTCAGGAAGCTGTGACAAACGGCAGGACGCTGAAGATCACCGGGATCATGAAACCCCGGGAAACATCTCTTGGTCCTGTAAGCACCATGGGCGGTGTGTATTACGACCGGAGTCTGGAAAACTGGATCAGGACTGAGGGAAAGAGCAGCAAAATAGTGAAGGAGCAGGAGGCACACCAGGATGTGAACGTATTTACCGGACGGAAATTCGGGGACTCCGCACAGCTGACTGCAGCCGATCTGACCCCCGAGCAGCAGATGATGCTGGCAAGTCTGTCCCAGCAGGAGCTGATGGACTACATGGCTTCCTACAACGATGCAGCCAATGCCACGTATGAGTCGAACATGGCGAAACTCGGAATCTTCAATGACGACACTCCGACCTCCATTGATCTGTATGCGGATACCTTCGAGGACAAGGAGAAGATCGGGGACCTGATCGCAGAGTACAACGACCTGCAGCAGGCAGAAGGCAATGATGCGAATGTCATTTCCTACAACGATGCAGTCGGGGCCATGATGAGCGGTGTATCGGATATCATCAACATCATTTCCTATGTGCTGATGGCATTCGTGAGCATTTCCCTGGTGGTCAGCAGCATCATGATCGGCATCATCACCTATATTTCCGTCCTGGAGCGGGTCAAGGAGATCGGCATCCTCCGGGCCATGGGCGCCAGCAAGCGTGACGTGACGAATGTCTTCAACGCGGAGACGTTCATCATCGGCCTGTTGTCGGGACTTCTTGGCGTGGGACTGACGGTGCTGCTCAATATCCCGATTTCGATGGTGATCGAGCGCATGACAGGTGTGGCCGGCATTGCGCAGATGCCCCTGAATGGAGCGGTGATCCTGATCGGAGTGGAACTTTTGCTTACGATGCTGGCCGGTCTGATCCCGGCGCGCATGGCTGCCCGAAAGGATCCGGTGCAGGCCCTGCGGTCGGAATAAGGTCTGTTTCCTGCAGATGGCATGCCGGCAAGCCGACATGCCTGGAAGACAAGAGCCGGGGAAATTGTGCGGTCACAAGACTGGACGGATTGTGTCCGGGTTCCCTGAAAATCCGGTAGAGCAGGGCATGCAGGGAGTATGTGAATGCGTTTTCCTGCCGATTGGCGGTGTGAATGTCATGAGACTGCCGGTACAAAGCCCGGGGGTAGTGTCACAAAGACAGACCCCGGGCTCTTTTTGTGCAGTTTTTGGTCAATTTGTAGGCACTTTCATATCCAGGGCTTTCCATCAGGAAGGCAGAATAGTGTTATACTGAACACAGTTAAATGGATTTAGGAGGAAGAACCATGGAACAGAACAACATGCTCGCAATGATTCTTGCGGGTGGACGCGGAACGCGGCTGTTCGATCTGACGAAGAAGACTGCCAAGCCGGCGGTTTACTTCGGCGGAAAATACCGGATCATCGACTTTCCGATTTCGAACTGCGCCAATTCCAACATCAACGTTGTCGGTGTCCTGACTCAGTATGAACCCGTGCAGCTGAATGCCTATGCAGGTGCCGGACAGCGCTGGGGCCTGGATACCAGGGGAAGCGGCGTCTATGTACTGCCGCCTTCGGAAAAAGACGGAACCAAATTCGATGTCTATGCCGGCACAGCTGACGCCATCACGCAGAACATCGATTTCATTGATGAATTCGATCCCGAATATGTGCTGATTCTCTCCGGTGACCACATCTACAAGATGGACTACGACCGGATGCTGTCGGACCACAAAGCCAACAGTGCAGACGCCACCATTGCGGTCCTGCAGGTCCCCTGGAAGGAAGCCAGCCGGTTTGGCATCATGGCTGTCAACGACGAGAGCATGATCACGGAATTCCAGGAAAAACCGGCGGAACCCAAGAGCAACCTGGCCAGCATGGGCATCTATATTTTCAACTGGAAGCTGCTGCGCAGGGAACTGCTGCTGGATGCCAAGAACAAGGATAGCTCCCACGATTTCGGCAAGGACATCATTCCGGCCCTTCTGGCACAGGACAAGCGCCTGTATGCCTGGCAGTTTGACGGCTACTGGAAGGATGTGGGAACGATCGATTCCCTGTGGGAAGCCAACATGGACCTTCTGGACAAGAAGAGCGGCCTGGACCTGGATGATCCCAACTGGAAGATCTACACCTCCGATGTACCGGTTCTTCCTCATTATGTGGGAGCCACGGGCAAGGTCGAACACTGCTACATCAACCAGGGTGCCACGATCAACGGCACTGCAAAGGATTCTGTCCTGTTCAACGGTGTCACCATTGACGAGGGTGCTGTGGTCGAGCAGTCTGTCCTGATGCCCAATGTCCACATCGGCAAGGGTGCAAAGGTATACCGTGCGATTGTTGCCGAAGACATCAAGGTGGATCCGGAGGCGGAAGTCGGGTCTCTTTCCAGCAAGGAAATCAAGCTTGTCGCCAAACGCGTGAAGAAAGGGGAGTAAGCCATGTTCAATGCACTTGGCATCGTTGCCTACAACGACAACAGCATTTACGTGGAGGGGCTGGAAAAGCACCGTCCGATTGCGGCCTTCAACTTCCTGGGCCGGTACCGGCTGATGGATTTCCCGGTTTCCAACATGGCCAATTCCGGCATGGACTGCATTGATGTCTATACCAACGGAGATCCCAAGGTCCTGTTTGAACACGTGGGAGACGGCCGTCACTACAACATCAACTCCAAGCATGGTCACGTAGGAATCATTCCTGTATTCACCGACGGACAGCGTCCGAGCACTGTGCCCGATGTACAGCAGTATTACAACAACCTGTACCAGATCGAGCGCGATGTGAACGAGTTCGTGATCATTGCCCCGGACAACTATATCTACAAATGCAACTACGCCGACCTGCTGGATACCCACGCGGCTTCCGGTGCGGATGTATCCATTCTGTACCAGAAAATCGATACAGCCAGGGAAGAGTTCATCAACTGCGACATCCTGGAATTTGACAAGGACCACAGGGTAACGGCGATCGACCGCAACCGCGGGACGAACAAGAACCGGAACCTGTCCCTGATGACCTATGTCATGAGCAAGAAGGTATTCGTGGACCTGGTGAAGAAGGCGCGCGCCACTTCCGCCATGTTCTGGTTCCGTGACATCCTGAATGCCAGCTGTGCCGACATGAACATCAAGGCAGTCAACTATCGCGGTCATGTATATTCCATCTATGATCTCCGGTCCTACTTCCAGAGCAACCTGAAGATGCTCAACGAAGAGAACTTCAAGGACTTCAACGATCCCGACTGGCCGATCTACACCCGCACCAATGATTCCGCACCGGCTTCCTACCTGCCCGGCGGCAGCACCAACCGCACATTTGTCTCCAACGGCTGTCAGATTGCCGGCGAAGTCACAAACTCCATCGTCGGACGCGGTGTGACCATTGGCAAGGATGCAAGTGTGGACAACTGCGTCATCCTGCCCGGTGCAGAAATCGGCGACAATGCCAACCTGTGCAATGTCGTGATCGACAAGGGCGCACACATTGTCCACAAGAAGGACCTGGCCGGCACTGTGGATGAACCGGTCTACATTGACAGAAGGGAGACTGTCTGATGGCATCGGTTCTCATGGTCGCTTCCGAAGGTCTCCCGTTTGTCAAAACCGGCGGACTGGCGGATGTCATTGGTTCTCTTCCCGGTGCCCTGGCCGACCAGGGTAATGAAGTGAAGGTGGTTCTTCCCCTGTACCGCAAGATTGCGGAAAAATACATGAACGACCTGTACTTCTGCTGCGAATACACAGTGTCCATCAACTATCATGAAGTGCCTGTCCGCATCTGGAGCACCATGGTGGGACCTGTGGCATTCTTCTTCGTACAGCACCAGGGATATTTCGAACGGGATTCCCTGTACGGCTATGACGATGACGGTGAGCGTTTCGCCTATTTCCAGAAGGCCGTCATCGAAATGTTCAACCAGCTGAACTACTGGCCCAACATTGTGCACTGCCACGACTGGCAGACTGCCATGATTCCCTGCATGGTACGGGAAACGCATGATCACGATGACCGGTACCGCCGTCTGAAATTCGTTCTTACGCTGCACAACATGGCGTATCAGGGCAACTTTGGTCCCGAAATGCTGGATTCCTGCCTGGGACTTCCCTGGTACCTGCTGGACAACGGCAATGTCCGGTATGACGGTGGTATTTCCTTCCTGAAGTCCGGTATTCTGTACAGCGACAAAGTTACCACTGTATCCCCGACCTATGCGCAGGAGATCCTGACACCGCAATTTGGCGAACACCTGGAAATGGTGCTCAATATGCGCAAGTACGACCTGTGGGGCATCGTGAACGGAATCGACCTGTCTGTCTGGAACCCCGCAACAGATCCCGCCATTCCACATCACTACAACAAAGTGAACCTCAAGGCCAACAAAGCGAAGGACAAGGCTGACCTGCAGCGGGAACTGGGCCTGGAAGTCAATCCGAATGTCATGCTGGTGGGGGTTGTATCGCGCCTGACCTGGCAGAAGGGATTCTATCTGCTCATGGAACAGCTCTCCGCACTTGCAGCCGCCCCGATCCAGCTGGCAATTCTTGGCAGCGGTGAAGCGAAGATCGAGGATGCGTTCCGCAACATGGAGAACGAACACAAGGGCAAGGTGTGCTTCTACCGAGGCTACAACGAGGACCTGGCACACCGGATCTATGCAGGCAGCGACCTGTTCCTGATGCCATCCCTGTTCGAACCCTGCGGGATTTCCCAGCTTTGTTCCATGCGGTATGGAACGCTTCCGCTGGTACGTGAAACCGGCGGTCTGAAGGATACCGTCACGCCCTACAACGAATATGACAAATCCGGCAACGGGTTCAGCTTCTCTTCCTACAACGCCAACGAACTCATGCATACGCTGTATTATGCAGCAGATGTGTACTACAACCGGAAAGCCGACTGGGAAACGCTGCAGACCAATGCCATGAATACGGATGTATCATGGGCGAAATCCGCGGCCACCTACAATCAGCTGTACAACGAACTGGTCAACCGGTGAAAGTGGGAGTCAGCGCCTGCCTGATGGGAGAGCGCTGCCGGTATGACGGGAAATCGAAAGCCAATCCGGCGGTACAGGCATTTCTGAAAGACCATGACTGTATCCTGGTCTGTCCTGAGTGTGAAGGCGGACTGAGCTGTCCGCGGGTACCGTGTGAACTGAAAAACGGCCGGGTGATCGGTCGTGACGGCATGGATTATACAGTGGCCTATGAGCGGGGTGCACAGCGCTGCCTGGAGAAGGTCAAAGACTGCGATTTCGTCATTCTTCAGCCGCGCAGTCCAAGCTGTGGAGCCACTCAGGTCCACGACGGCAGCTTCAGCGGCGAGCTGGTTCCCGGACAGGGGATCTTTGCAGCCAGGCTGAAAGAGTCGAATATCCCGGTTCTGGAAGCGGATGCATTTTGACGAACCCGTTATTGAGTTTGAAAACCGAGTAGCATAAAATATTATCGAAGTGTAAAACAGGAGGAAATCAATCATGAAACAAGTCACAGTTACAGTAATCGATCCGGTAGGTCTGCACGCACGTCCGGCCACCGTTGCAGTCAACGCAGCCAGCAAATTCAAATCCGACGTAAACGTTGCATTCAAGGGCCGTGAAGTGAACATGAAGTCCATCATGGGTGTTATGTCCCTGGGCATCCCCACACAGAGCGAAATCACGATCTCCGCAACCGGTGACGACGAAGAAGCTGCCATCGAGGCAATCGAAGAAGTGCTCCGCGCTCAGAAGATCATTGCCTGATACCAGAATTGAGATTGAACAGAAAAGGCTCCTGTCGAGCCTTTTTCTCTGGCCTGGCTGCAGCAGATTTTCCTGGAGAGTACAAAGACAGCCGGTCAGAAGTGTATGATATTTGCTATAATGTAACCGATATGAGAGTAGGAGGAACTCACGAATGTCCATTGTTGAAGAACGCTATGAAAAATGGGTAAATCATCCGAACCTGGATCCCAGATACAAAGAGGTCCTGGCTGAGATGACCCCGGAAGAAAAGAACGATGCATTTTATACAACCATAGAATTTGGCACCGCCGGTATGCGCGGCCTTCTGGGACCCGGCACCAACCGGATCAACATCCACACGATCCGCAAAGCCACTCAGGGGTTTGCCGAATACATCAAGGAACATGGAGAAAAAGCCTGCGAAGAAGGAATCGCGATTGGCTACGACAACCGTCATATGTCCAGGGAGCTCGCATTTGACTGTGCCGACCTGCTGGCCAAAAACGGCATCAAGGCCTATGTTTTTGAATCCCTGCGTCCGACGCCGGAACTGTCTTTTGCAGTCCGTCACCTGGGCTGCTTTGGCGGAATCATGATCACAGCCAGCCACAATCCGAAGGAGTACAACGGATACAAGCTGTATGATTCCAAGGGCTGCCAGCTGGTCCCCGATCTGGCTGCACAGGTCATTGACAAAGTCAATGCGATTGATGACGAACTTGCCATTGAAACCAACATCACAGAAGACCAGAAGAAGCTTGTGCAGGTCATCGGCAAGGATGTGGACGAACCCTATTATGAGAATGTGCTGTCCATTCAGCTGAACCCGGATGTGGAAAAAGACATTACGATCGTATTCTCTCCAGAACACGGAACAGCCAATGTTCCTGTACGGGAGATCTACAAACGCACCGGATACCACGATATTCCTGTGGAAGAACAGTGCACTCCGGATCCCGACTTCTCGCAGACCCCGACTCCGAACCCGGAACAGCCGGGTGCCTATGAACTGGCCCTGAAATATGCCGCAGACAACGATGCCGATATCATTCTTGTCTGTGACCCGGATGCGGACCGTATGGGCGTAGGTGTAAAGCACGATGGAGAGTATGTGGTCATGACCGGAAACCAGTCCGGTGCAGTTCTGCTCGAGTACATCCTTTCCCAGCTGCATGCCCAGGGCAAAATGCCGGACAACCCCGTGATGTTCAACACTGTTGTCACCAGTGATCTGGGAGAAAAAGTGGCAGCAGATCACGGCGTGGAGACAGAAAAGACCCTGACGGGCTTCAAGTTCATCGGCGAGAAAGTGGCCAAGTATGAGCAGACCCACGAGAAAAACTATGTCTTTGGCTACGAGGAATCCTATGGTTCCCTGATCAAGCCGTTTGTACGAGACAAGGATGCACCCCAGGCCTGCCTGATGCTGGCCGAAGCGGCTGCGTATTACAAGAAACAGGGCAAGGACCTGGTGGATGTCCTGAATGACCTGTATGCCAAACACGGTACCTATGAGGAATCCCAGGTGGCTCTGTCCCTGGCGGGTGAAGCCGGTGCAAAACGGATCCAGCAGATCCTTTCCGATCTGCGAAAAGACGCTCCGAAGGAAATCGCCGGAGTGCCTGTCGTGAAGAGCGAAGACTACAAGGAAGAAATCATCGAGGAAAACGGCGAGAAGAAACCGCTGACCGGCTTCGTGAAATCCGATGTGCTGAAGTACTACCTGGAAGACGGTTCCTGGATCGCGGTCCGTCCCTCCGGTACAGAGCCCAAGTGCAAGTTCTACTATTGCGTAAAGGGT
>Ga0137310_100118_pt1 | contig 45715 bp, 39 predicted proteins | sample NAcewiD2O_June_2_FD_97183 | JGI IMG/M metagenome (GOLD analysis project Ga0137310, IMG submission 97183) | Mouse cecal microbial communities from Vienna, Austria - N-Acetylglucosamine amended D2O_June | ecosystem: Host-associated > Mammals > Digestive system > Large intestine > Cecum | place...
CGGAGGGGTTCACCGTGCCGTCGTCGGCGGACTGGACAAACCAGATGTTGTAATCCTTCACCTGCTGGACCATCTCATCGGAGACGCAGTCGTTCAAATACGCCTCGCAGATGGGATAGAAGGCCGCAAAGTAGCCGCCGTGCTCAAACATCATGTTCATGGTCATGTAGCCGCCGTTGGAGCAGCCGCCCACATAGATCCGGCTGGTGTCCACATCGGGATTGCCCTCCACATAGGAGGTAATGGCGTGCCAGAGGGCCCCGGTATACCAGGACTCCTGCTTTGCGGGCAGGGTCAGGTTCTCGTTATTAAAGGTGCTGTTGCCGTCGATATCCATCCACATGGTCGGGGTCTGCACCGCCAGGACATAGGCGCCGGCCAGCCCGTCGGTGGCAAAGTACTTTTGCACGTTGGTCTCGTTCTCGGTGGTCAGGGCGGTCACCTCGTTGCCCAGCAGGTCGATGTCGATGTCCGTGCCGCCCTCGCCCATGCCGTGGAGCCAGATGATCAGGGGGTTCTTGCCGCTGTCGCTGTCCGCGCCCTCGGGGGCCCAGGCCGCCCGGGTGAGGGTGATATCCTTGCCCTCCTCGTGGTACTCCACGGTGTCCTTCACCCAGCTGGCGGTCTGGGGCACCTTCCGATCCGCCGCCGTGGCGGAGTAGGAGCACAGGTCGCCGCCCTGGTAGGCGGTGCCGCCCACGCTGAAGGACTTGCCGGAGGCCACGGTCACGGTGAAGTCCACCTGCTCCGCCCATGTGTTGACGTTCTTCTCCATATTATAGGCAAACGGGCTGGCCTCGCTGGACTTCACCGCCATCTCGATGGTCAGGTGCTTGCCCGCGCCCTCGGCCTTATTGCCGTCCTCGTCGGAGCTGTACACATCTTTCACGGTGCGCTTGGTGGAGCCAAACGCCACCTCAAAGGTATCGCTGGCAAAACCGCTCACGTCCTCGGCAAATTCCAGTACGATCTTCGGAATCGCGGGGCCCCATTCATAGCCCTGGACGATGATGTACGCCTTGGACAGGGCGATCTCCGTGGCCGGCGGCGCGCTGGGGCTTTCCTGCGCAGGGGTAGGCGTAGCCGTAGGAGGGGGAGCAGACTGGGTGCATCCGCCCATCACGCCAAGGAGCAGAAGTGCTGCAAGCAAGAGAGAGACTTGTTTCTTCATTAGGTTTGCCATCCTTCCTCTGTTATTGGGCGCGGAGCGCAGCGGATATGCGCCCTGCAAAACAGTGTCCGGCTTTCCCCATGCGCCTGTTCCGCGCCTGTTCCGCGCCTGTTCCGCCCCATTTTACCTCCATGCTGCGGGGGGTTCAATGCGGCAAAACTTTTTTGGTTTGTTTTACAACTTTTCCTGCACATAAGCAGAGGAGTGCCCGTCAATATAGGCACTCCTCGACATTTATTATCCTCTTTTTTTCATAGATCATACAATTGGGAACAGGATGGACAGCCGGTAAATTCCGCCGCTGGCCCGCAGGCGCAGGTCGCCCCCGTACTTTTCCGTCAGCATCCGAATACTCTGCATCCCGAAGCCGTGAAACCGCTTGTCCTCTTTTGTGGTCATGGGCAGGCCCCGGTCCATCACCAGGTCGCCGCTGTAGTAGTTCTCCTCGCTGACGTGCAAAAAGTGCTCCCTCACATGCACCGACAGGGAGATCAGCCGTCTCTCCTCGTCGTCCAGCTGCTCCACCGCCTCAATGGCGTTGTCCAGGATGTTGCCGAACAGGGCATAGATATCGGCGTCCTCCATAAAGGCCAGCCGGCGGCCGTCCGCCATGCACGTCAGCTCAATCTGCTTGTTCAGGCACATCAGCGACTTGCTGGCCAGCACCACATCCAGCGCCGCGCACTGCGTCTTCAGCCCGCAGTCGTAAATGTCCACCAGCCGCTCGATCTCCCGCAGCTCCCGCTCCCGCCCCACGTCCCCCAAGGCGGCGATCTGGTGCTTGATATCGTGGCAGCGGATATTGATGGCGTCCACCGCCTCCTTTTCCAGGGCATAGCGGCTGCGCTCGGTGTGGAGGAGCTGCGTGGCGATCTGGGCCTTCTTTTTCGACTCCGCCTGGCGCATCTGGCACATGCTCACCACCATGGCCAGCACGGAGAAGAGCACCGAGATGACATTGAGGTAAATCATCCCCCGCTCGTTGAGGGTCAGGCCCAGCTCAATGCGGATCAGCGGCTCCAGCACGATGACGGCGCCCGCTGCGGCCGCCGCCGTCAGCAGCATCACGTCGCCCTCCCCGTTGCTGTAGCGGTCGTACTCCGAAATGTCATACCGGTTGCGGAACACCAGCACAAAGCACAGGCAGATCAGCGCCGTGCACGCCGCCAGCAGCAGCTTCTCCCCCCAGCCAGGCGGTATGCCCAGCGCCGCCTGGGCAATCTCCGTGATCCGCTCCGCGCAGTGCTGGAGGATGTAGCCGGTGGTGCCTCCGTACAGCGCCGCCGACCAGCCGCAGCGCAGGCACAGCCGGAACGTGCCGATGGTCAGCAGGTAGGTGCCCAGGTATTTGCAGATCACAATGCCGCCGGGCTCCCAGAGGGGCGCCTTCGCCAAAATCCACTGGTAGGTCCACACGCCGGCCCACAGGCACTCCACCGCCGCCGCCACGGCCAGGCGCAGTCCGAACAGCGGCCTGCGCTCCAGCCCGTACCCCGCCACGATGCAGCACGCCAGCAGCGCCAGCAGCATGTAAGAATCAAACCAGATCAGCAGCTGCAGCCCGCCCGGGCCGATCATTGCCCGTCCTCCCACTCCGCGCCGGAGTAGCGGTGCAGTTGCGCCAAAAACGCCTTTTTCCTCATACGGCTGATGGGAAATTCCCGCCCCTCCACCACCACGGTGCTGCCCTCCAGCTTCGACACGTAGCGCAGGTTGACGATACACTGGTTGTTGCAGCGGAAGAAGCTGCGGGACGGCAGGCGCTGCTCCACCGACTTCAGCGTCCCATAGGCGTCGTAGTTGGCCTGCAGGGTGTGGTATCTGATATGGTGGTCAAAAATCTCCACGTAGCACAGCTCAAACTCCTTGAGCTGGATCGCGCCGGAGTTGGTGTTCAGCAGCAGCCACTGCTCGGCCCGATGGGCGCAGCGCTCCACGGCCCGCTGCATCTTCAGGGCAAAGGCGGCGTAGCTCACCGGCTTGAGGATGTAGTCCAGCGCGTCCACAGAGTAGCCCTGCACCGCGTACTGCGCCAGACTGGTGATGAAGATCAGCTTCACCGCGCTGTCTATCTCCCGCAGCCGCTCTGCCGCCGCCATCCCGTCGATGCCGGGCATTCGGATATCCATAAAAATCAGGTCGTACTGAAACTGATACTGCTCCAGAAACGCGGAGGCGCTGTCCCACCACTTATGGCTCAATTCAGCCCCCGTCTCCTTGGAAAAGCGGTCCAAAAAACTGCCCAGACGCAGCGCTTCCTTTTCCTCATCCTCAACAATGGCGATCTCAATCATAAAATCACCCCCGTTCATGATATCGGAAACTCTGCCGGGTGTCAATTTTCTTTGAATCGCCGCAACGTTTTTGGTCGTTTTCACCACGTCATTTGCATTTTGCGCCGTCAGCCCCTTAAAAAAGCCGTCCCGGCAGCCTCCGCGCACCCCGGCTGCCGGGACAGCTTGCTATCCCTTCCTATTCGCTCGGCCCGCTTGCAGGAGCAGATCCTTCAAAAAAACCATCTCGGGCAGCCGCCGGTACGCGGCCAGGCAGATTATGTTGGGCGCCGCCATGCACACCAGCAGCTTCCACAAAAAGCCCGCCGCGCCCTCCGGCGTCATCCCGCACAGCAGCTTTGTCACCGCCCCGCCCGCGGCGGTGACCGCCAGATAAAAAAAGTAGCGGGCAAAATACTCCCCGGGCGGCTGCTCCAGCCCATGGCGGTACAGCCCCAGCGGCTCAATCCAAAAGGGCATGGACACCGTGCTGACCAGCGTCCCGGCCAAAACCCCGGCAATCCCCCACCGCTGGGCCAGGGCGGCGGACACAGCCAGATTGACCAGCGCCTCCAGCACCGACTTATAGCGCTCGTCCCAAAACAGCCCCATGACGCTCTTGGTGTTTGCCACCGGCACCCGCATACTGGTCACGTAAAAATTCGCCACGATCAGCGCCACCGTCTCCGGGGGGAGCAGATAGCCCTCCCCCAGCCAAAGGCCGATGAACGGGTCGTAGAGGCACAGCAGGCAGATGCTCATCCACCCGAACAGCCACGCCGCGCAGAAGTTGAGGCGGCGGAAGGCAGTCCGCTTTTCCTCCACCTCCGCCGTGGCGCTCAGCTTCCCCAGCGCGGGCATGACGGCGTTGGACAGGGCGCTGATTACCATATTCAAAAGCCCCCGGATCATCACATAGTTGGAGTACAGCCCGGTGGTCTCGATGCCCACAAATTTGGAGATGAGGAGGTTGTCCGTGCCGAACACCGCCACCGCCCCTACCCGGTGGAGGACCATAGCCCCCACGTTCCGGCGGATCTCCCCCAGCACCTCCGCCGGAACAGGCCGGACATCCCGCTCCCGCAGGAAGGGGTACAGCCGGTCCGTCCAGGCCGACACCACGGCGTTCTGCACCAGGGTGGCGGCGATGGCGATGCCCAGGTAATACGCATAATTGTGTGTCAGCAGCAGCGCCGCCGCCTGTGCCCCGGCGGCGGCCAGGGCCACGGCGGCGCGCACCGCGGCGTCGATGTATTTCCTCTGGTACACAAAGAGCAGCGTGGACTTATAGGACCAGAAATAGGACACGCCCGCGTTGACCACGCTCAGGGCATAGAGCAGCGGGATGTTGGGGATGCCCTCCGGCATTTCCTTCACAAAAACGCTCAGGAAGGGGGTCAGCGCCAGCCCCACCGCCAGCACCGCCCCGCCCACCGCCTGATAGACCCGGCGGTAGAGCCGGACCAGGGACTTGATGAGCTGCGTATCCCCCTGGGCCGCGGGCCGGTACAGGCTGTAGGTGACGGACACGCCGAACCCCAGCTCCGCCAGCGAGAGCATAGACAGGATATCGGTGAACAGCCCGTTCAGCCCCAGGTATTCCTTCCCCAGCGCGATGACGAACACCCGGCGGGACACGAACTTCAGCCCGGCCAGGATGAGCTCGCTGGCCAGGATAAACTTCAGGTTTTTCGCCACGCCCTTCGCCGTGTCCATCCGATCCCCTCACTCCGTCCCCGCCTTCGGCGGCTTGATCCGGCCGTACAGGCAGGCCGCCGCCCGGAATATCCCAATGTGGGCCCGCAGCGCCAGCACCGCCGCCGCGTCCTTTTTAGACGCAAACAGGGACAGCGCCCGCCAGCTGAAATGGCGGCGGATGTTGCCCTGAAACCGCTTCAGATACTCCCCCACGGGCCCGTCCGCGCCGCCCTCCACCGCCTGCATGGCCAGCCGCGCCCCGGTGTCCAGCGCCACCAGCTCCCAGCAGCGCACCGCCTTGGGGGAAAACCGGGCGGGCGCGCCGGCGCAGATGCCGTCCAGCACCGGCAGCACGGCGCACCGCTTTTCATTCACGCCGCTGTTGACCAGGCTGCCCATGCGGCAGGTATAGTGGTACAGCCGGTCCGGGATATAGCTGACCCGCTCCACCCGCTGGAGCAGCTGATAGAAAAACAGAAGGTCCTCGCTGTACAGCACCTCCTCCCGGAAGGGCGTCTCCCTCACCAGCCCCATGGGGTAGAGCTTGCCCCACGCCGTCCACAGGAAGGGGGCGCGCCGGGCCAGGCATTCCACCGCCCCCTCCGCGGAATAGACGGCGGGGGGGCCTCCTCCAGCCCCATTCCCTCGTTCCCACACGCGCAGATATCCGCCCCGGTCTCCCGCCAATTGCGGTACAGCGCCTCCAGCAGTCCAGGCTCCACCCAGTCGTCGGAGTCGATAAAGACGGCCAACTCCCCCGCCGCCCGGCCCACGCCCTCATTGCGGGCGGCGGACGGCCCCCGGTTATCCGGCAGGGCCGCGTATTGAAACCGTCCGTCCCGGGCCGCCCGGCGGCGGCAGATTCCGCCCCCGCCGTCGGTGGAGCCGTCGTCCACCAGAATGGCCTCCCAGTTGGGATAGGTCTGGGCCGCGATGGAGTCCAAGCACCGCTTCAGATACGGCCCGGCGTTATACACCGGCACCACCACGCTGATCAGCTCCATTCCCCCGCCCCCTCTCCCGCCGCCTGGCGGTAGTACTCCGCCAGCCTTCGGTGCATTTCCTGCACGCTGAACAGCGCCTCCACCCGCGCCCTGCTGCCGGCGGATATGCGCCTGAGCGCCGCCACATTGCCGCCGTATTGCAGTAGGGCCTGCGCCAGGGCGATCACGTCCCCCGGCTCCACCAGGGTGCCGTTCTCTCCCGTGACCACCTCGGGAATGGCGCCCACGGTGGTGCTGATGATGGCCTTGCCCGCCGCCATCCCCTCCAGGATGGCCATGGGCAGGCCCTCGTGGTAGGAGGGCAGCACCACGGCCGCGGCGTTTCTGAGCAGCTCCAGCTTTTTTTCGCCGTCCACCCAGCCCAGCACCGCAACGCGGTCTTCCAGCCCCCTTTCCGCCACCCTGGCCCGGACCTGCTCCACCTCGCCGTCCCCCGCCATGGTCAGGCGCAGCGCCGGGTTGAGCTGCGCGGCCAGCGCCGCCGCCTCCACCAGGTCATAGGAACCCTTCCGCATCCCCATGCGGCCCAGCATCACGAAGGAATTGGGGTGCTCCGCCGGGTCGGAGACCGCCCCCCGGCATTCCTCCGGGTCCACGCCGTTGTGCAGCACCCGGCAGGTCCCGGTCTCAAACCGCCTCTCCAGCTCCTGCCGCCAGCGCTCCGACAGGGCCAGCACCAGGTCCGCCCGGCGGAAGAAGCGGTCGATGATCCCCTTTCCTCGGGGGCCCAGCCCGTCGTAAAAGTCCAGAAACTCCGCGCCGTGTACGTGTATGACCGCCCTTTTCCCCGCCCGCTTTATTGTTCGCAGATAGAGCGCCTTGCGAAACGCGCTGCCCTTTTCCGCGGTGTGTATGTGAAACAGGTCGTAGCGCTTATAGCAGCGCAGAAAGCGGAAATAGGCGAAGATGCAGTACAGCAGCCGCCGGGGCAGGCTGCCGTCTATGTAGGAGGGAAAGGTGTCGATCTCAAACTCCCGGTTGAGCGCCTCGCCCTCCTGGATGCCCCGGATGACTGCGGCCATCCCGCCCCGGGAGCCCGTCTCGCCGGGGCCGATTACCAATATTTTCATGGGATACCTCCGTGCTTACAGCGAGTTGAGAAAACCGTCCAAAGACGCCAAAAACGCCTCCGTATTGGAGCAAAACGGCGCGGGCCGATGGCCCCGGACCCACCGCAGGGCCTCGGCCAGCCCCTCCGTCTCCGGGCAGGCATAACATAGCGTCGGGGGGTGGCGCCGGACATGATAAAATTTGCCGTTTGTGACGACGAGCCGGAGATGGCCCAGGCGCTCTGCGCCGCTCTCACGGCCTATATGCAGGCCCGCCGGGCCGACGGCTGCTGCGTCCGCAGCTTTTCCGACGGCCGTTCCCTTCTGGAATGCGGGGACAGCTTTGACGTGATCCTGCTGGACATTCAGATGAGCCATCCCGACGGCATGGAGACCGCCAGGCAGCTGCGCCGGCGGGGGAGCGCAGCCTGCTGGTCTTTGTAACCGTCCTCGAGGCGTGCGTATTCGACGCCTTCGAGGTGGACGCCTGCGGCTATCTCCTCAAGCCGCTGGACCCTGGGCGTTTTGAGCGCACCATGAACCGGGTTGTCAAACGCTTGGAGGAGCGCTCCGCCCAGACCATCGTCGTCCAGCGCGGCGCCGCCTGCCAGGTGATCGCGCTGTCGGAGATCGTGTACTGCGAGGTGATGGGCCGGAAGCTGTACCTCCACAAAAGCGACGGGGCCGTCGTCGAGTACTGCGACAGGCTGGAACGCCTGGAGCGCCGCGTGGATCAGCGCTTCTTCAAATGCCACAGGAGCTATCTGGTCAACCTCGACCATGTCCGCGGATGCCGGGCCGGGCAGGTTTTTCTGCCCCGGGGGGAGGCCATCCCGGTGTCCCGGCTGCGGGAGCGGGAGCTGGTCCAGGCCCTTTTGCGCCACATGAAGGAGCGGGATGTGTGATGGACTATTTCAGCCTGTGCCTGGACGCGCTGTACCTGAGCGGAATGAGCGTTGTGCACATGGTCTTCGCCTGCCGTCTCACCGGGAAAAAGCTAAGCCCATGGAGCCTTGCCGCGTATTTTTCCCTCCTGTGCGTGATTCAGCTCGCCTTTACCGGCCTCTGCCCCGGCTGCGAAGCTGTGTCCACCGGCGCGGGCGTGCTCGCGCTGTACGGCGTGAGCCGCCTGGCGCTGGGAAACCCGTCCCCCGTATCCTGGCTTGCCGCCGTGCTGGCGCACTACATTTCCCAGCTCTGCTTCGGCCTCGTCAACTCGCTGGAGGCGGTCATCTTCCCCCAGTTTGTGGGCACGCCGCTGCTGTACCTGCTGCTACTGGCGGCGCTGGCCGCCTTCTTCGCGCTGTGCGCCTGCTGCTGCGCCGCCGCGCTGCGGCTCCTGGCCTGGACGCGGGAGGGCCAAACGCCCCATGCCGGACTGCTGCTGTTTCCCGGGCTGTTTTTCTTTGCCGCCCAGCTGTATATCCTGCGCACGTCGTACAGCGCCCCGTCCATCCGCCCGCTGCCCGCGGAAATCGCGCAGCACACCGCCCTCCTGCTGCTCCAGGGGATGGGGCTGGCCGCGCTGCTGTGCACCCTGTACGCCTACCGCCACCTCTGCCGGGGCTTTCAGGCCCAGGCGGCGCTGCAATCCCTGGCCCAGGCGGCCCAGGCCCAAAAGGTCTATATCGCCGAGGCGCAGCTGCGCTATGAGCGCACGGCGGCCTTCCGGCACGATGTCAAAAACCACCTGACCGTGCTGGACGGCCTGCTGGGCGGCGGAAGGGTGGACGAGGGCAGGGCCTATTTGAAAAAGCTGGAGGGCGTCTCCCAGTCCCTGTCCTTCCCCTACCAGACCGGAAACCCTGTGGTGGACGTCCTTTTGGGCGAGAAGCTGGGCCTGGCCGGGGAGATTGCGGCGCAGGTCTCCCTGGTTCTGCCCAAGCCCTGCGGCATCGACGATTTCGACCTGTGCGTGATTTTCGCCAACGCCCTGGATAACGCCATCGCCGCCTGCTCCCGCGCCGCCGGGGAGCGTTCCATCCGCGTCTCCGGGGAGCGGCAGGGGGATTTTTATATGCTGAGCTTTGAAAACACCTGCGGCGGCGGCCCCCTGCCCCCGGCGGGAACCGGGCTCTCCAACATCCGCGCCGTGGCGGAAAAATACCACGGGGCGGTGCTGACGGAAAAAAACCAGGGGCGCTTCTCCCTCCACGTGCTGCTGAACATCTCGTGACGCCTGGGGCGCATTTCAGCGCAAGGGCCTTGCAATCCCCCCGCCAAAGGGTAAACTGGACTGGAGGCAGGCACACTTTATCCGATGGGAGGAACGCTCTATGACACCTGTTTCCCAAGCAAACCCCGCCCGTCCCATGGCGGCAGCCGGGGGCATACCCGGGACGCCCCGGCCCCGGCAGGCCGGGGAGGAAGCTCCAAACCGTCCGCCGGAGCCCGTGACGGACCAATACGTCCACCGGGAAAAGCCGGAGCCCTCCGGCCTGTACCGGCTGGGCAGCAGCGGGGAGGGACAGCCCAGGCTCTATTTTGACGGCCCCGAAACGCCGGGCAGCCCGGAGCGGGACGCGCAGGCGGGGGCCCCGGAAAAAGGGGGCCCGGCCCAAAAGGCGGAGCGCTGCACCGGCGACACCGGCGCGGTGGACCGGGAGATCGAGCAGCTGAAGCAGAGGCGCGCGGAGCTGGAGCGGCAGCTGGACGCCGAGACCGACGGGGCCCGCGCCCAGGAGCTGAAGCGGAAGCTGGCCCAGGTGGAGGCGGAGCTTCGGCAAAAGGACAACGACGGCTACCGGCGCCGTCACACCACGTTTTCCTGACGCTCAGCCAGGGGCCGGGCGGGCGGAGAGGCAAAACCTTTCCGCCCGCCTTGCCTTTTCCCCCGTTTTCTGCTACAATTAACCCGCTTCACGCAGCCGGCTGCAAAATTTTTCCCCCGGGAGGCGAGCGCCATGAAGGAATTTACCATCGGCCCCAACGACGCGGGCCAGCGGCTGGACCGCTGGCTGGCCAAGGCAGTCCCCCTCCTCCCCGCCCCCTTAGCGCAGAAATACATCCGCCTCAAGCGGGTGAAGCGCAACGGGAAGGGCTCCCGGCGGGATGCGCACCTGGAGCAGGGGGACGTGCTCCAGCTTTACATTAACGATGAGTTTTTTGATGCGCCCACCCCGGACAACGCCTTTTTGCGGGTGGATCAGCCCCGGCTCACCATCCTGTACGAGGACGAGCACCTGCTGCTGCTGGACAAGCGCCCGGGCATGGTGGTCCACTCCGACGACAAGGAGCAGGTGAACACACTCATCACCCACGTCCAGGCGTACCTGTACCAGAAGAAGGAGTGGTCCCCCCGGTGGGAGAACGCCTTTGCCCCCGCCCTGTGCAACCGCATCGACCGCAACACCGGGGGCATCGTCATCGCCGCCAAGACTGCCGCCGCCCTGCGGGTGATGAACCAGAAGATCCGGGACCGGGAACTGCAAAAGCTGTACCTGTGCGTCATCCACGGGGAGATTTGCCCCCGGGAGGGCGAGCTGCGGGGATACATTTTAAAGGACGAAAGCAAGGCCCAGGTGCGGGTATTCGACCGCCCCGTCCCCGGCGGAAAAACGGCGGTGACGGTGTACCGCACGCTGGACGCCCGGGATGGCCTGTCGCTGGTGGAGTGCGACCTCATCACCGGGCGCACCCACCAGATCCGCGCCCAGTTCGCCGCCGCGGGCCATCCCCTGCTGGGGGACGGCAAATATGGCCGGGAGCGGGACGGGCGCAAATTTCAGGCGCTTTACTCCTATAAGCTGCGCTTTGACTTCACCACGGACGCGGGCTGCCTGGCGCACCTGAACGGGCGGGAGTGGACGGTGGACCACGTGGATTTTGTGGAGGAATATTTCTCAAGGAGGTGAGCGCGCTGCGCTGCGAGCTTTTGAGCATCAGGGAGCGCCCCGCGCTGCTGGACCGGGCGGCGGCGTGGTTCCACGGCAAATGGGGCGTGCCGCTGGACGCCTACCGGGAGAGCATGGAGCAGTCCCTGTCCGGCGGGGGCCCCGTGCCCCAGTGGTATCTGGCGGTGGAGGACGGCGCCATCCTGGGCGGGCTGGGGGTCATTGATAACGACTTCCACAATCGAAAGGACCTGGCCCCCAACGTGTGCGCCGTCTATGTAGAGGAGGCGTACCGCCGCCGTGGGATCGCCGGGGCGCTGTTAAACCACGCCTGCGCCGGTATGGCGCAGCTGGGGGTGGACACCCTGTACCTGCTCACCGGCCACACGTCCTTTTACGAGCGGTACGGCTGGGAGTTCCTGTGCATGGCCCAGGGGGACGGGGAGGATCAGCCGTCCCGGATATATGTCCGCAAATGGGGTGCATAAAGGATGTGGAAGCTCCGAAATTACCGATTGGGGTTTGACCCGTGGGGGCTGGGGCTGTTTCTGCTCATCATGCTCCCCAATTTCGTATGGTTTGCCCTTCCCGCCCCCCGCGATGTCCTGCGGCAGGAATCCGTCACGCCGGCCGTCGACGCCGCCGCCCAGGTCTTTCAATGCGCCATGGCCGCGGCGCTGTGCGCGCTGTCCAACACCGCCGGGGGCGGGCCCGTCAAGCCCATATCCGCGGCGGGCGTCCTGTCGTGCGCCGCGCTGTACCTTGCCGCATGGGCGGCCTATTACGCCGGGATTGTGAACGCCGCCGTGATTTTGACCCTGTGCCTGGCCCCCTGCGCCGCCCTTCTCCTCTTTTCCCTGGCGCGGAAAAACGCGCCCGCCCTGCTGGCGGCGGCCTGCTTCACCCTCTGCCATCTGATCTATGCCGTTATAAACTTCATCCTGTGAGCCGTGAAGGCAAACAGCCGGACTGCCTAGGCAGTCCGGCTGTTCTGATGCGCCCCGTTCTCAGCCCTCTATCAGCACGGCGGCGATATCGTTCACATTGGTCCCGGTGGGCCCGGTTTTGATGAGGCCGCCGGTCTTTTCCAGCGCGTGATAGGAGTCGTTGTCCTTGAGCACCGCGAAGATATCCACCCCCTGCTCCCCCAGGGCCTGGGCGGTGGAGCCGTCCACATAGCCCCCGGCGGCGTCGGTGGGGCCGTCGGTGCCGTCGGAGCCCAGGGAGAACACCGCCGCGCCGGACAGTCCCGCGATGCCCGGGGCCGCCGCCAGGGCAAGCTCCTGATTGCGGCCCCCGAGGCCGCCGCCGGTGAGCTGCACCACCGTCTCCCCCCCCGCCAGGAAGGCCAGCTTCCGGCCGCCGCCGTGGTGGTACTGGGCAATGTTGGCCAGGAAGGCCCCGGCCTCCCGCGCCGTGCACGACAGGCTGGCGGTGAGCACCACGGTGGTATACCCCAGGGCCCGGCACTCCTCCTGGGCGGCCAGGCACAGCTGGCGGACGCTGCCCGTGATATGGGTTTCCACATTGTCCAGGCTCTTGGGGGTCTCCACCGCCAGCAGGGCGCGCATCTCCTCGGTGAGGGTCAGGCCGTACTTCTCCGCCACGGCCCGGGCCTGCTCCTCCGTGCTGGAGTCCGGGTATGCGGGGCCGGAGGCGATCATGTCCAGCGGGTCGCCGATGATATCGGACAGCACCACCGAAAACACCCTGGCCGGGGCGCACAGGGCGGCAAACCGCCCGCCCTTCACGGCGGAAAAGCGCTTGCGCACCGTATTCATCTCCACGATATCCGCCCCGGAGGCCAGCAGCTCGTGGGTGAGCCGGTCCAGGTCGGCGGGCGGGATCAGCGGCTTTTCAAACAGGGCGGAGCCGCCGCCGGACAGCAGGAAGAGCACCGTGTCCTGTGCCGTCAGGCCGGACACCGCCTCAATGGCGGTCTGCGTGGCCTTGAAGGAGTTCTCGTCGGGGACGGGGTGGCCCGCCTCGTATATCTCCAAACCGGGCAGGGGGCCCTTGCTGTGGCCGTACTTGGTGACGACCACGCCGGAATCCACCCGCTCACCCAGCTGCCGGACGGCTGCGGCGGCCATCTGCCACGCGGCCTTGCCCGCCGCCACCAGCACCAGGCGGCCCGGCCCGAACCGCGCCGCCTCCAGGGCCTTGGCCACCGCCGTATCCGGCAGGGCGGCCTTGAGGGCGGCGTCCATAATGCGCTGCGCGTCTGTTCTCAATGACAAGGGAAGTCCTCCTTTTTATGGGATATGAGGGGGCCGCCGCCGGGCCCTGTAGTCCCGGCGGCGGCCCTGATGTTTTTCCAATTACACGAACAGGGACAGGATGAACACAATGATGATAACCGTCAGGCCCATCACGCCGGTCATGCCGGTCTGGCACTTGTAGGCCTCGTTGGTCTTCATGTCGGAGAACTGGGACACCACCCAGAAGTAAGAGTCGTTGGCGTGGGAGACGAACATGGAGCCCGCGCCGATGGCCATAACCACCAGCACCTTGGCCAGGGGCGAGGTAAAGCCCATGGTGGCCATGAGGGGGGCCATCATGCCCGCGGTGGTGATCATCGCGACGGTGGACGCGCCCATGGCAATCTTCAGGATGGCGGCGATGATGAAGGGGATGAGCACGCCGATGCCGGTGCTGGTCAGGCTGCCCACGGAGTCGGCGATGGGCAGGCACTTCAGGATCGCGCCGAAGGAGCCGCCGGCACAGGTGATGGCCAGGATGCCCGCAGAGTCGGTGACACCCTGGGTCACCCATTTCAGGGTGTTCTCCTTCTCGGACTCGGGGATCAGGCTGATGGACAGGAACACGCCCAGCAGCAGCGCCACCTCGGGCTTACCGATGAAGGCAATGAACTTGAAGAAGACGCCGGTGCCGAAGGGGCTGCCGGGGAAGGAGGCCACAGAGGCCAGGGCGATGAGGATGATGGGCAGAATGATGGGGGCGAAGCTCTGCACCGCGCCGGGCAGCTTGCCGTACTTGCTCTGCAGCTCCTCATAGGTGAACTCGGAGTTGGCGGGGATGTCGATCTTGCTGGCCACGAACTTGGCGTAGAGGATGGCCACGATGACGGCGGGGATGGAAATGCACAGGCCCACCAGGATGGTCAGGCCCAGATCCGCCTCCAAAGTGCCGGCCATGGCAATGGGACCGGGGGTGGGGGGCACCAGGCAGTGGGTGGCGTACAGGCCGCCGGACAGGGCGGTGCCCATCACCGCCAAGGAGATGTTGGACTGCTGGGCCAGGGCGCGGCTGATGGGGGAGAGGACCACGAAGCCGGAATCACAGAACACGGGGATGCCGGTGACGTAGCCCATGGCGCCCATGGCCACCACGCTGTTCTTCTTGCCCACCAGCTTCAGAATGGTGTTGGCCATGGTGAGCGCGGCGCCGGTCTTCTCCAGGATGGTGCCGATGATGGTGCCGCACAGGATGACGATGCCGATGCTGGTCATGATGCCGCCAAAGCCGTTCTTGATGGTGGTCACCATGTCGGCAGGGGTCTCAAGACCGGCGGTGCCGGGCTGGTAGAGCCCCCAGCACAGGCCCAGCAGCATGGCGATCACCAGCATGACGATGAATGGGTGCATCTTCAGCTTGGAGATGGCAAAGACCATGAGGACCACTGACGCGATGATGAGCAGGAACATGACGAACGTTTGCATACTCTCTTTCCTCCTTTTTTTATTCCAAAGCCTGACGGCTTTGTTTACGCTTGTGGTGCTCCAGCAGCAGCCGCATCAGGAATTCCTCCTGAAAGGGCCCGCACCGCTCCAGCTCCAGGGCTTCCAGCAGCCGGCGCACCCGGTATTGCAGGGTGTTCTTGTGGATAAACAGCTCGGACGCCGCCTGGGTGACGCTGCGCCCATGGCGGTAATAGCACTCCGCCGTCTGGAACAGGAGGGGCAACTCGCTCTCCCGGAAGGCGTCCCCCAGCCGGGCATAGAGCTCCTCCAAAAAATCCGCGTCCCGGATGGCCGCGCTGTACAGCAGGTAATCGCAGCGGGTGGACGGGTCCCGCAGGTCGCTCACCGCCCGGGGGGAGACGGCCTCCAGGGCGGCGGCCTGCTGATAGGCCGCGGCGATATCCCATTCGGTGCGGCACACATCCCCAATGCACAAGCGGTAGTCCGCCAGCACGCCGGCATGGGCCGCGTCCCTGTGGTACAGCGCGGCGGCGCAGTGGCCCGCGCACGCGCACAGCAGCACCAGCCGGTCGTCCACCGTCCCCCACAGCTCCCGCTCGGGCCGCAGCCAGCCCTGGGCGGCCAGGAAATTCAGCAGCTGCTCCTGCCGTTCCGACCGGGCTGCCCCCGTCCGGTCCGAAAAGACGATCACCTGTAGGGGGAACTCCAGGCGCAGCCCCAGGCTGTCCATCAGCACCTTGGCGTCCGCCATGGCGCGGTCCGCGGGGGCCAGCAGGGCCCGGAGCACCCGGCCCCGCAGCTCACGATCCGCCAGGCGGGGGCTGGCCATGGCCTCCAGCTGAAAGTATTTGGCCGCGTAGACCTCCAGCAGGTGGGCCAGGGCCTTGATCTCCGGGGGGTCGCCCCAGATGCCCACCACGCCGATGATGGTCCCGTTGACCCGGAGGGGCATATTACACCCCTCCCTGGCGCCGGAATAATCGGCCACCTGCTCTTTCGTGATGCTCACCATTTTCCCCGTGCGCACCGCCTCCATCGCCCCCTGGTGGAAGGAACCCACCCGGGCGGGGTCGCTGGAGGCCACGATGATCCCCTTGGTGTCCATCAGATTGATGGTGCGGCCCTCCACCATGCCGGAGACCGCCTCCACCATCTCCCTGGCCAGCGGCTGGAGCAGCATCAGCCGCCCGCCTCCAGGAAAATGCTGTCCCCCACCGACAGGTGGCAGTGCCGCAGCCCCTCCCGGCGTGCGGCGCAGCGCTCGGCCGCCTGCCCGGAGCAGTGGCTCAGCCCCAGCACCCGCAGGCCCTTGGCCCGGAGCGCGTCGATGGTGGCCTCAATGCGGCCTTCGTCCGCCTCCGTCAGATGGGTGCCGCCGAACACCCCCATCACCGGGCGCTCCAGCACGGCGCACACGTGCTCCACCATGTTCAAAATGCCCGGGTGGGAGCAGCCCACAAAAATGGCCAGGCCCTGGGGGGTGTCCACGGCCATGCAGATCTCGTCGCAGAAATCGTCGGGCACAAAGCCCTGCGCCGTCTGGCGCACAAAGCGCTCCGGGATGGTCTCAAAGCCGTGGCGCCTGGGGAAGCTCCCCACCAGCCACAGGCCGGGGAAGGGCTGGGCCAGGGCCTCCACCACCCGGTGCTCCACGCGGTTCTCCGCCAGGAATTCCGGCCCGAAGCCGGCGGAGAGGTCGGTGTAGCGCAGTCCGTCAAAGGCGAACTTCGCCTCAAAGAAATGGGGGCCGGTGTAGAGGATTTTACCCCCCAGCCCCTGCTCCAGCAGGTCGCGGAAGCCGGCGGCGTGGTCATAGTGGCTGTGGCTGAGCACCACAGCGTCCAGCCCGCCCACACACAGGCCCAGCCTGTGGGCGTTGGCCCAGGGGTGGGGCCCCGCGCCGCAGTCAAAGAGAATGCGGAAATCCGGCCCCTCCAGCAGATAGGACAGGCCGTGCTCGTTGACCAGCGCCTTGTTCTCCGATGCGTCGTTGTCCATCAAAGCTGTGACACGTACCATTTTCAACCGCCTCCATCTCTTACGCCCAGTCTATGCTTTGTACAATATAGATATATTCCATCGGCGTTTTTTCTTTTGTTGCAGACATTATAACCTAAATTGTCGAAAAAAGGAACAGAAAACTTTTGGTATCCGGCACAAAGTCAGAAATTTTTTCTCGAATGCTTTTGTGCTGGCGGCTGAAAAACGGTTTTTTCCCCCCGCCCACTTGCGGAAAAGGGCTTCAGGCGGCTATAATCAAAGCACTTCATCTGTAAAAACTCAAAGGGAAAGGGGTGCGGCGCTATGGTCCGGGCATTCCGGCAGAGCAGGCTGACCGCGGCGGGCATATTTGCCGCGTCCGTGGTGCTGACCGTACTGGTTTGGATTCGGGACAGGGGGCTGCCTGTCCATATCCCGCTCATCGCCTCGGTGCTCATGCTCCTTCTGGGGGTTTTCGCCGGGCAGCTGGCGGCCAGGCTGGTGGCGGACAGCTGCAATACCAAGCTGCTGGGCCTGCTCCATGTGGAGCTGGACCCGGACGCCTTTCTCCGGCAGTACGCCGCAATACCCGGGCGGCTGAAGCCGGACAGCCGGGAATATCTGGTGTCCAGCGCCTACCTGGCCGACGGCTATGCCGCCAAGGGGGACTTTGACGCGGCCCTGGCCGCCCTGGCCCCGCTGGAGCGGGCCGGTCTGGCGCAGGACGCCGCCCTGCGGGGGCTCTACCTCCAGGACGTGTGCGCCTATCGTTTGGGTAAGGGGGACCGGGCGGGGGCTGCCCAGGCATTGGAAGAGCTGGAGGGGCTGGCCGCCGGGTGCGGGGAAAAGCAGGCCAGGCTGGCCCAGAACCTCTCGGACTGCGCCGCGCTGCTGCGCGCCCGGCTCACCTGCCTGCGGGGCCGGGCGGTGGACCGGGCCTGGCTGGAGCAGCAGCTCTGGCAGGCCCCCTTCCGGCTGCGCCGTCTGGACATACAGCAGATCCTGGCCCAGGACGCCCTGCGCCGCCTGGGGCCGGAGCAGGCAGCCCCCCTGCTGGCCCGCCTGCGGGACGAGGGCGGCAAAACCTGGTACGCCGCCTGGGCGCGGGAGCAGCTGAGGCAGCCGGGAAAGTGACCTTGCCCCATCAGACAGCCCGCCTGCGCTTGCCACGCAGGCGGGCTGTTTCAGCAGACATACAGTGAAATTTGACATTTGCCCGGTTCTCCGATATAATGGCGGAAATTTGCAAAGAGGAGAGGGCAAATGAAACGAGAAAGCTTCCGCTCCCGGCTGGGTTTCCTGCTGGTGAGCGCCGGATGCGCCATCGGCATTGGCAACGTGTGGAAATTCCCCTATGTCACCGGGGAATACGGCGGCGGCGTGTTCGTGCTGTTCTACCTGCTGTTTCTGGTGATTATGGGGGTGCCTGTGCTCACCATGGAGCTGGCGGTGGGCCGGGCCAGCCGCAAAAGCGCCGTGCTGGGCTACCGGGCCCTGGAACCCACGGGGTCCAAGTGGCATGTCCACGGCTGGTTCTGCATGATCGGGTGCTATCTGCTGATGATGTACTACACCACCGTGTCCGGCTGGATGCTGGGCTACTTCTTCAAGTTCGCCGGGGGGACCTTCTCCGGCATAGCAAACGAGGCGGTGGACGGAGTGTTCGACGCCATGCTGGGCAATCCCGCCGAGATGACGGTGTGGATGGCGGTGACGGTGCTGGCGGGCTTCCTGGTGTGCTCCCTGGGCCTCCAGGGGGGATTGGAGCGGGTGACCAAGTGGATGATGCTGGGCCTTCTGGGCCTCATCGTGGTGCTGGCCGTCCACAGCCTCACCCTCCCCGGCGCGGCGGAGGGCGTCAAGTTCTACCTGCTGCCCGACTTCGGCCGGGCGGTGGAGCAGGGGCTGGGCAAGGTGGTCACCGCCGCCATGAACCAGGCGTTCTTCACGCTGAGCCTGGGCATCGCCGCCATGGAGATCTTCGGCAGCTACATGAGCCGGGACAACACCCTGGCCGGGGAGGCGGCCCGCATTTGCGGCCTTGACACCTTCGTGGCCATTATGAGCGGCCTCATCATCTTCCCCGCCTGCTTCTCCTTTGGGGTGACGCCGGACGCGGGGCCGTCCCTCATCTTCGTCACCCTGCCCAAGGTGTTTACCGGCATGGCCGGGGGACGGCTGTGGGGCTCGCTGTTTTTCCTGTTCATGTCCTTCGCCAGCTTTTCCACCGTCATCGCCGTGTTCGAGAACCTGCTGGCCGGGTGCATCGACAACTTCGGCTGGAGCCGGAGAAAGGCGGCGCTGCTCAACGGCCTATTCCTCCTGCTGGCCTCCATGCCCTGCGTGCTGGGCTATAACCTGTGGTACTTCAAGGCTGTCCTGCCCAACGGCGCAGTGGGCCAGGTGCTGGACATCGAGGACTTCCTGGTCAGCAACCTGCTTCTCCCCCTGGGGTCGCTGGCCTACCTGCTGTTCTGCGTCACCAAATGGGGCTGGGGCTTCGACAAGTACCTGGCCGAGGCCAACGCAGGCAGGGGCGTAAAAATGCCCCGGGCGCTGAAGCCCTATTTCCAGTTTGTACTCCCCGTGCTCATCCTGGTGATTTTGATCCAAGGCTTGATGCGGTGACAAAAAAGTCCCGGTTTCTCCTGGAAACCGGGACTTTTTCACTTCTCTCCGCGCTTGCGCATCTTCCCCTCGTAGTCCCGGAGGGCGCTCAGCGCCTGCCCCGACATGGGTACGATGACGATAATATTGAACACCGTCATCAGCCCCACCCCCACGTCCCCCAGGTCCCACACAAAGGTATACGCCGCCAGCCCGCCCACAAACAGCATGGCCAGGGCCAGCACCTTGTACAGGGTCTGGGACAGCCAGCTGTCCCCAAAGAGGTAGGCCACGTTGGACCGGGCGTAGAACAGGATGCCCACAAAGGTGGAAAAGCTGAACAGCCACAGGATCAGGGCGATGAACACCACCCCGAACCGGCCCAGGTGGTGGGCCATGGACGCCTGGAGCAGGTCCATCAGCTCCAGCCCGGCCACCTTTTCCGCCGGGGTCACCAGGATGATGAAGGCGGTGCAGCTGCAAATGACGATGGTGTCGATAAACACCCCCAGCGCCTGCAAAAGGCCGGTCTTGGCGGGGTGGGAGGTATCCCCTGCCGCAGCGGCGCAGGGGGCGGAGCCGGAGCCGGCCTCGTTGGAAAACAGCCCCCGCTTCACCCCGTTCATGACCACCGCGCCAAAGCCCCCCGCCGCGGCCTGGCGCAGGCCGAACGCCTCCTCAAAGATGCGGCGGAACACGCCGGGCAGCTCTGTGATATTCATGCCGATGAGGATGAGGGTGATGACAAAATAGCAGGCCGCCATGATGGGCACCAGCACGTCCAGCACCCGCACCGTGGCGTTTTTGCGCAGCACGATGACGGCGGACAGGGCCACCAGCACCACAGTGGTGTAAATGGGCTCGATGTGGAAGGCGTTTTGAAAGGCGGCGGACACGGAGTTGGAGATGACCTGGCTGATGCCGCACCAGCAGATCAGGCCGGAGACGGCGAACAGCACCGCCAGCACACAATGCCGCCCCAGCTTTCCACCCCGCCTCTCCTTGATAAAATTGTGGATATAGTAGGCCGGGCCTCCCCGCCAGCCGCCGTACAGCGGGTCGCGCTCCTTGTGAAGCTGGGCCAGGGTGGCCTCAATGAAAGCGGTGGACGAGCCGATCAGCGCCGTAACCCACATCCAGAACACCGCCCCCGCCCCCCCGGCGGAGATGGCGGCCACCACCCCGATCAAATTGCCCATGCCCACCCGGGTGGCGGTGGACACCACAAGGGCCTGGACGCCAGAGATGGCGCTGCCCTCCCGGCTGGTCCGCCTTTCCCCCGTCACCCGCAGCATCTCCGGCAGGAGCCGGATGGGGAGCAGGCGGGTGCGCACGGTGAAAAAGATGCCTGTGGGGATGAGCAGCAGCACCAGCAGGGACACCTCCAGCGACCCGCCCCCCGGCAGGGGGATGGCAAACAGGTCGCCCCACAGCAGATTGTAGGCGGCGGCAATGGCGTCGGCGGCAAGCTTCATGACGGCCTCCTTCGTGGTTTGGTCTGCCGGCGGTGTGCCCGATCCCCTCCGCCGGCGCAGCGCGGGCCCCCGGGAACGCCCGGGGGCCCGCCGCCATGTGTCTATCGTTTATTTCTTGTCGAGCTTGTCCAGCATATCCCACACGCCCAGCATATACATCACGCCCAGGGCCCGGTCATACAGGCCGTAGCCGGGGCGCACGGTGCCCGGGCCCTCACTCCACAGGTGGCGGCCGTGGTCGGGGCGGATATAGCCGTCGAAGCCGCCGTCGTGGTACGCCTTCAGGATGTCCAGAATGCCGGTGTCGCCGTCGCAGTCCCGGTGGGACGCCTCGGAGAAGTCGCCGTTGTCGAAGTGCTTCACGTTGCGGATGTGGGCGAAGGCGATCCTATCGCAGTGCCTGCGCACGATGTCCGCCACGTTGTTCTTGGGGTCGGCGTTGAGGCTGCCCGAGCACAGGGTCAGGCAGTTATAGGGGTCGTCCACCATTTTTAAGAACTTGTCGATGGCCTCGCCGCTGGTGAGCAGCCGGGGCAGGCCGAAAATATCCCAGGGGGGATCGTCCATGTGGACGGCCATTTTAATGTCACACTCATGGCAGGTGGGCATGATGGCCTCCAAGAAATACTTGAAGTTGTCCCACAGCTTCTCCTTGGTGACGGGGCGGTACTTCTCAAACAGCTCGTCCAGCTTGGCCATCCGCTCCGGCTCCCAGCCGGGGAAGGTCATGTGGTACTTTTCCGTGAAGGACATGACGTAATCCGCCATCTCCTTTGGGTCCTGCTTGATTTTCGCCGCCTCGTAGTACAGCGCGGTGGAGCCGTCCCCCACCGGGTGGAACAGGTCGGTGCGGGTCCAGTCGAACACCGGCATGAAGTTATAGCAGATCACCTTCACGCCGAAGGGCGCCAGGTTGCGGATGGTCTGCTTGTAGTTCTCAATATACCCGTCCCGGGTGGGCAGGCCGATCTTGATGTCGTCGTGGACGTTCACGCTCTCCACCACGTCCATGTTGAAGCCGTACTGGTCCAGCTGCTGTTTGACCGCCGCGATCTCGCCGGGCTGCCACACCTCCCCCGGCATCTTGTCATGGAGCGCCCACACGATGCCCTCCACGCCGGGGATCTGCTTGATATCGCTGAGCTTGATCTGGTCGTTCCCCTCGCCGTACCACCGCCACGTCATTTTCATATCCCGTATCCTCCTTTTCATAATTCGCCCGCACCATGCGCCGCGCCCGGTCATAGCCGCCCTGGCCATTTCATATTGTTTATCCTACCCCAGCGGGGCGGTCTTGTCAATGGGATTATCATTTCCCCCAAGCGCCCGGCGGCATTCCCCTGCCCGGCGCCCGCGCAGCCGTTTTGATCCGTGGGGGAGTAAAATGCGTGAAACCATTGACAATCGGCCGCCGGTGCCCATATAATAGCTGTAGCCGCTTTTGGGGCTCGTTTGAAATTTCCAATATTGCCCAAACGACGGGCCTTCCCCCGCCATTATACGTCGATTTGACTTGAAATACACAACGTATTTCTGCGCCAAACCGCCTTGCCTGGCGAAAAAATCCTCGCCGCCGGGCACATTGTCAATGTCCAAACAGCGCCTCATCACCGCGGCCGGACACCACATTATGATTTACGAGGTGCACAGAGATGAACAGTATCCGCAAAAAAATCACGGTTTGCCTGATGGCGACAGTCTTAACCGCGCTGGTACTGGTGGGCGCCACCAGCATCTCCCTGAACTACCGCAGCACCATTGCCACAGTGGACCAAATGATGAGCGAGACCGCCGTGCTGGCCGCGGAGCGGGTGGAGCAGGAGCTCACCGCCTATAAAAATGTGGCCATGGACACCGGCTGCATCGCCCAGCTGGCCGACCCGGACACCCCCGTGGAGACCAAGCGCGCCATCATCGACGAGCGTGCCTCCATGCACGGCTTCCAGCGGGGCAATGTCATCGGGGCCGACGGCCTGAGCATCTTTGACGGCAAGGACTACTCCGACCGGGAATACGTCCAGCAGGCCATGAAGGGCACGGTCTATGTGTCCGAGCCCCTGGTGAGCAAAATCACCGGCGAGCTGTCCATCATGGTGGCCGCCCCCCTCTATGCCGGCGGAAGCCACGGCTCCGAGATTGTGGGCGTGGTCTACTTTGTGCCGCCGGAGACCTTTTTGAACGATATCGTGTCCTCCATCAAGGTGAGCAAAAACAGCCGCGCCTACATGATCAATAAAAACGGCGACACCATCGCCGACGTGACGCTGGACACCATTACCACCCAGAACGTGGAGCGGGACGCCCAAAGCGACCGCTCGCTGAAGGAGCTGGCCGCCATCCACGCCGAGATGCGCCAGGGTAAAAACGGCTTCGGCAGCTTCCAGGACGCCGACGGGCCCCGCTACGCGGCCTATGCCCCCGTGGGCGGCACCGACGGCTGGAGCGTGGCCGTCACCGCCATGAAGAAGGACTACCTCACCGATACATACGTGGGCATCCTTATCAACATCCTTGTGAGCATAGCCGCCGCCATGGCCTCCATCGTGGTGGCCCTGCGCCTGTCCACCAACATCAGCAGGCCCATGCGGGCGGTGTGCGAACGGATGAAGCTGCTGGTGGCCGGCGATCTGAAGTCCCCCGTCCCCCAGACCGGCAGCCGGGACGAGACCGCCCAGCTCACCCAGTCCACGGCGGACATGGTGGCCGGGCTGAACACCATCATCAACGACATCAGCTATCTGCTCACCCAGATGGCCAACAAAAACTTTGATATCCAGTCCGCCCACCGGGACACCTACGTGGGCGAGTTCCAAAATATCCTGCTGTCCATGCGCAACCTGAAAATGGAGCTGAGCGGCACCATGCGGCGCATTGACGCCGCCGCCGCCCAGGTGTCTTCCGCCAGCGGCCACGTGTCCACCGGCGCCCAGACGCTGAGCCAGGGCTCCATGGAGCAGGCCAGCGCCGTGGAGGAGCTGGCCGCCACCATCAACGATATCTCCGCCAGCACCAAAAAGACCTCCGCCGCCGCCGAGCAGGCGGGCCAGTTCGTGGGCCAGGCGGGGGCCCAGCTGGGCACCAGCGTGGAGTACGTCAAGGACCTCAACGCGGCCATGGAGAAGATCTCCAGCTCCTCCGAGGAGATCTCCAAGATCATCGCCGCCATTGAGAACATCGCCTTCCAGACCAACATCCTGGCGCTGAACGCCGCCGTGGAGGCCGCCCGGGCGGGCAGCGCGGGCAAGGGCTTCGCCGTGGTGGCCGACGAGGTGCGCAACCTGGCCCAGAAGTCCGACGAGGCCGCCAAGGCCACCAAGGAGCTCATCGGCGGCTCCATTGCCGCCGTCAACGAGGGCAGCCAGGCGGTGCACCGCGTCACCGAGTCCCTGGAGCGCACCAGCACCATCGCCGGCAGCGTCACCACCCAGATGGATATCGTGGTCAAGGCGGTGGAGAGCCAGACCGACGCCATCAGCCAGGTCACAGACGGCATCGACCAGATTTCCAGCGTGGTGCAGACCAACTCCGCCACCGCCCAGGAGAGCGCCGCCGCCAGCCAGGAGCTGTCCGCCGAGGCCGCCGGCCTGAAGCAGCTGGTGGACCAGTTCACCCTGGCCACGGATTGACCCCGCGCCCAGTACCCCTTCCGGCCCCTGGCCGGAGGGGGTTTTTTGCCCGGTAATTTCCCAGGAAACCTTATTCCCCCCCTGATATGCGCCCCTTTTCCGGGGCGGCGCAGCGCTCAAGCTATCCTTTGCTTATTTTTCCTGCCGGCGGGACGATAATAATAGTAAGGAACTGTACCAATCGCCGAAGTATTCAGATTCGCGCGTCAAAATTGCCGGTGGCAAGGCGAAAAATCGCGGGAATACTTGGTGTATTTCAAGATTGTTCAACGCGGCCGGCGGCAATTTGGGCCGCAAAGCTGGGTGCTGAGGCGATTGGTACAGCTTCTAAAGGCGGCTCTGCCGCCAAGCGTAAGGAGGTCGGCGGGATGGAAAAGCTGAGCGTTCGCAGAAACAGGGAGCTGACTGCCGCCCGGTATCAAAAAACAGGCAGGACGGAGAAGCAGGACAGCGCGGGCCCGGCCCGGCCGGCGGCGGGGCCAAAAAAAGCGGCGGCAACCGTCTCCGATACGCTGCGGCAGCTGATGGGCCGGGTCACCCAGGCGGGCCGTCAGGCCCGGGAGGGCCGCCGGACCCTCCAGTCGGGAGAGGCATCCCTGGCGGAGGTGGAGGACAATCTGGGCCGTATGGAGGAGCTGGCCCGGCAGGCCGCGGAAGACGGCGGGGCAGACCGCGCCGCCCTTCAGACAGAGCTGGAGCGGCTGCGGGGGGAGATCGACCAGATTGCCCGAAACGGCGTGCAGGCGGGGCTGTTTCAAGACGGAGAGGCCGGGGAGGGCCTGGACGCGCTGGTGGACGCGGTGATGGACGGCCTGGCCGCCCGGCAGGAAGGGGTGGAGCGCCTTCCCAGCTGGCTGCTGGGCGCTATGGCGGGCGGCACGCCTGACCGGGATGCGCTGCTGGCGGCCCTGGGGGTGGACCGCACCGCCAGCGGGGCGCAGGTGCTGGCCGCCCTGGGCAGGCTCCCGCTGGACAGCAGCCCTGCGGCGGGGTATCTGGCCGCGTTATACCTGGGCGCGGTTATCTCCGGGGGCGTGCCCTCGGGGGCGGTGGACCTGGGGCAGGCGGCGCAGGGGCTGCGGCAGCTGCTTGAGCTGGTGGCCCAGGGCGTCCCCACGGATCAGGCGCTGGAACAGCTGACGGGCGGCGTCTTCACCAGCATGGAGCAGTTCCGGGCCCAGTTTGCCGGCGGCACCGCCCCGGGGCTGGAGCCCTTCTTGATGAATCTGCTGATGACGGGGGAGAATGCCCCCGCCATGCCCGAGCTGCTGGATCTGCTGGCGGGGGGCGGCGGAGAGATGGGGCTGCTGCTGGATCTGCTGGCGGGCTCTGGAGACGGGCTGATGGCGCTGCTGGAGGGCTTGGACGCGCCGGAGGGCGCAGCCCAGCCCCAGGAGAGCCCGGGGGCGGAGGCCGCCCCGCCCTTTGTCTCGGAGCAGCTGGGAACGGTGCAGGGGTCGGGCCGGGACCTGTCCGCCGCAGCCTTTGACCGGGAGAGCGGCGCGCTTACGCTGTCCGGGGGCCAGGAGGTGATCCTGCGGGGACTGGGGCAGGAGGCCCCGGCGCTCCGGCTGACGGGCACGGGAAGGGTGGTGCTCCAGCAGGTGGACGCCCCTTTGCTGAGCGCGCAGTCCGCCCAGGCCAGGGTGACGGCTGCGGGGGAAAACACCCTGGCCCAGGTGCAGCTGGACCGGGGCGCCGTACTCACCGTCGACGGCGGAGGGCTTTTGCGCATCGGGCAGCTGCGGGCCGAAGCGGGCAGCGTCCTGCGTCTGGCGGGGGGCACGGTGGTGCTGGGCGGGGAAAACGCCGGCACCCTGGCGGCCCAGGTGGTGGTGGACGGCCCTGTCTCCCTGCTGGCGGCGGAGGGGATCGCCGTGCGCAGCGCCCAGGGCGAGCGGCTGACGCCCTTCGACCTGGTGTGGAAAACGCTGCTGCCGGAGTGGAGCTCCGTCACCGCCCTGGCGGTGGACGGCAGGCAGGCCCAGCTGGCCCTGAGGCGGGACGGCCAGATTGATATGGCCAGGCTGTGGCTGCTCAAGGGGGACGACTCCAAGGGATATCCCGCCCACACCATCGCCCTGCAGGGGCGGGACAAGGCCGGACGCATCCAGATTCGGTATACCTATGTGCGCTGGGACGAAAAAGCGGGGTCGTTCCAGGAGATTTCCAGATATCCCAACCCCTTCACCGTCACCGGCGGGGAGCCGGAGACGGACTGGCGCTATGAGGAGGAGAGCCACACCCTCTATATCCTGTCCGGCCAGGTCACCGCCGTGGCGGGAGGGGCCGGGACGGACGCGGACCAGCTGCCCTTCAGCGGCAGGCTCGTCCTGGCCGACGGGATTGGCCCGGTCAAGCTGATTCTAGACGGCGTGGACTGCCGGGTATCCTCCGGCAGGGCGTTCAGCCTGGGCCGGGGAAACGATGTGACCCTGCTTTTGCGGCGGGGGACGAATAATGTGTTTGAGAGCGGCCCGGGCTTCGCGGGGATATCCCTGGGCGACGGCACTTCCCTGGTCATCGACCAGACGAAAGACCCCAAGGGGGAGCCGGACGGCACGCTCACCGCCACAGGCGCCGCCGGGGGCGCGGGCATCGGCCGGGACAGCGGCGTGGGGCGGGAGCGCACCGGCCCCATCCACATCCGGGGCGGCGCGGTCACCGCCATCGGAGCGGGGGGCGGCGCTGGCATTGGCGGCGCGCTGGGAGCCCCCGTGGGGGATATTCGCATCCAGGGCGGCACGGTGACGGCCCAGGCCGCCTGCTGCGCCGCCGCCATTGGCGCGGGGATACAGGGGGCCTGCGGCGATATTGTGATCACAGGCTCCGCCCGGGTGGTAAAGGCCCAGGGGGGCGGGCCGGATGGGGATATCGGCGGCTGCCTCTTCGGCAACTGCGGGAAGGTCCAGGTGTCCGCAGGCACGGAAATCGGCGGGGCCAAGCTGTGGACCCGGCAGGGGCTGTCCCTCCAGGTGGGGGAGTCCAGCGTGACGCTGCCGCGGTTTCGCGTTTCCGCCCGGGCACTGCGCCTGGATGCGCTTGACCTCACCACCCGGGAGGCGGCCAGGGCCGCCATAGACGTGCTGGTCTCGGACCGCCGCTGGGTCACCCGGCTTCAGGGGGCCTACGGCGCCATGTACGGCCGGCTGGGGCAGAGCTTTGGCAGCATGTACAGCTTCCACCAGCACATCAGCGTGGTGCGGGACACCAGGGAGGCCAGCTCGCTGACCTGTGACATCCGCGAGGTGCTGCGCCAGTCCCCCAAAGCCATTTTCCTGCGCCAGCGGGGGATGGAGGACGTGGGGCAGCTGCTGCGGTAAGCGCCCGGCACGCATATCAACGGCCCATACCGCCGGGATCGGCGGTATGGGCCGTTGACGCGCGCAGCAGCGGCGCTTGTACGGTATCCTGAAAACGGTACGTTCCGTTCCTCCATCATCTTGCGGCGTCAATCAGCTCCAGCAGCGCTTCCCGCGCGTTTGGGACCTCCCCGCCCAGCACCCGGTCCAGCAGCCGGTTCAGCACCCGCCCCACCTCCGGCCCGGGCGCAACGCCTGCGGCAATCACATCCCGGCCGTTTACCGCCAGATCCTTCAGTGTGAGGCACTGCCCTTGCGCCAAGATCTGCTCCGCCATGATTTTGATCTCGTCTAGCTCCGCCAACCGGTCCCGCACCTGTTCCAGGGCCTTTCCCATGCTGTCCGCCCGCTTGACCTCCAGGAGCTGAAAGAACGCCTCCGGCCCCAGCCGGCTGAGCCAGCGGCGGACCGCCCGCTCCTGGGGGAGCAGCTGCTCGTCATGATACGCCACCAGCGTAACCACCCGCTCCTGGGTCCTGTTGTCAAATTTCAGCGCCCGGAGCATCTCGCCCGCCATCCGGGCGCTGACGGCGGGATGGCCGCAGAAATGGTCAGCGCCCTTCCCATCGGTGGATTTGCAGGCCGGCTTGCCAACATCGTGGAGCAGCATGGTCAGCCGCAGCGTCACGTCGGCGGGAGCCGCCTCTACGGCGTGGACCGTGTGCGCCCAGCCGTCCCGGCAGTGCCAGGGGGTGTGCTGCTCCAGCCCGGCCAGCGGCCCCAGCTGGGGCCAGAATTGGCACAACACGTCCGGGTACTGCCGCAGGACAGCCCCAGCGCCCTGGCCTTCCAGCAGCTTGCACAGCTCCGCGTTGATCCGCTCCGCCGCCACCCGGCTGAGCACAGCGCGATTGCGGCGCACGGCGCCGGCTGTGCGCTCCTCCATCCCATAGCCCAGGGCCGAGGCAAAGCGCAGGGCCCGCATCACCCGCAGGCCGTCCTCCTGAAAGCGCAGGTCCGGCTCCCCCACACAGCGGATCAGGCCGCGCTTTATGTCCTGTGCGCCCCCAAAGGGGTCGCGCAGATTCCCCGCCAAGTCCATGGCCACGGCATTCATGGTGAAGTCCCGCCGGGCCAAATCCTCTGCCAGATTGGGGACAAAACGCACATAGTCCGGCCGACGGCGGTCGGAATAGGGGCCTTCCATGCGATAGGTGGTGATCTCGTAAGGCTCTGTGCCCGCCAGCACGGTTACTGTCCCATGCTTCAAGCCGGTTTCGATGATCCGCTGCCCGGCAAAGCAGCGCCGGGTCTCTTCCGGGCGTGCAGAGGTGCAGATATCCCAGTCGTGGGGCGTTACGCCCCGCAGCAAGTCCCGCACACAGCCGCCCACCAGGTATGCCTCATGGCCCTGGGCGGCCAGTGCTTGGAGGATATGCCGTGCGCCGGGGGCGATTGGGAGCGCCATTTCTCAGCGCCACCCTTCGATCACCGGGACGCCGTGGGCCCGGGCCCACGCCGCCTCCCTGCCGTGGCAGGAGAAGAGCAGGATCTGCCGCTCCGCCCCCAGCTCCTTCAGCAGGGCCAGGGCCAGGCCCATCCGCTTGTCGTCAAAGGCGCACAGCGCGTCGTCCAGCAGCACCGGCGCGTCCGGCACGGTGAGCCGGCACACCGCCAGCCGGACGGCCAGATAGAGCTGCTCCGCCGTCCCGGCGGACAGGGCCAGGGCGCTTTGGGGCAGGGCCGTCCCCTCCCCGGCCGCCTGGGCGGAAAAATCCCGGGCCAGGGTGAGCCTGTCCCACCGGCCCCCGGTGAGGGCGGCAAACAGCTCCCCCGCCCGCTGGTTCAGCACCGGGGAAAAGCGCTGGCGCAGCTGGTCGTTGGCCTCGCCCAGCGCGTCCAGGGCGGCGGTGAGGGCGTCGTACTCCTTCAGACGGCGGGCCAATTGCCCGTCCAGCTCCCCCCGCCGGGCCTCCAAATCCTCCGGGGCCCCCATGTGGGACAGCGCCCCCTCCGTGCGGGCCAGCTCCTTTTGCACCCAGGCCAGCTCCCGCTCCACCGCGGCCAGCTGGGCGGCGGTGGCCGCCTTGGACTGGGGCGGCTCGTGGAGCAGCTCCAGGGTGTCAAACAACTGCCCCCCCTGGGCGGCCAGATCGTCCATCCGGCGGCGGGCGGCAGCCTCGGCGGCACGGGCCTGTTGGGCCTTAGCCAGCTCCTCCCGATACTCCGCCGCCTGGGCCAGCCAGTTTTCATCCTCCGGGATGGGGATGGTGGGGATAGAAAGCGTCTCCCTGGCGCGGCGTGCCAGCTTCCGCCCGTGGAATAGGCAGATAACCCAAGCCAGCACCGCCGCACAGGCCAATCCCGCCAATAGCCAGCGCCCGCCCAGCAATTGTGCGGCAAGCATCAACAGCATGGCCGTGCCCAGGAGAATGCCCAGTCGCGTTTCTATCTGCCCGCGCCGGCGCTGTTTTTCCGCTTCGGCCCGCCGGTCCTCCCGGCGGCGGTTCTCCTCCAGGGCCGCCTCCCGCTCCCTCTGCCTCTCCTGGGCAAGGGCCCAGGCCCGCTCGCCGGTCATGGTTCCAAATATGGGGTGGGGCCTGTCCTCCGGGACGGCCTCTTTCGCTTTTTCCCACTCCAGGTACGCCTGGCCGTAGCGGCGGTTGAGCTGGTGCTTTTCAATCCGCGCCCAGAGATCCAAATCGGCCCGGAGCTCCCGCTGCCGCGCCTCCAGGCGCTCCAGCTCCCGCTCCGTGTCCGCCTTGCGGCGGCGGGCTTCCGCCATCTCCTGAAGGGCGGCGTTTAGCTGGGAGCGCTCCTCCTCCAGCTCCGGGATCAGGCCGTTGGCCCGGTTGGCCCGGCGGCGGTTGCGCCAGTCCTTCAGGGTGCGCTCCACGGCGGAATAGGCCACGTCCTCCTCCCCGGAGGTGGCCAAGGCGGCGATGCGGGCCTCCAGCTCCCTGCTGGGGCTGATGGCCGCCCCGCCCTGCCCCACAAAAGCGGAGCGCAGGTACACCTCCTTACCCACCCCGGTGAGCTGCTCCCCCGCATTGGCGGCGGCGAGACCGGGGACCGGGTCGCCGGTGGCGGTGTAGACGGCCTCAAATCCGCCCATGGGGTTGGTTCTGGTGGGGAAACGGCGCAGGGTGATCTCCCTGCCCTCCCACTCTATCTGGGCCTCCCCGGCCATGGCCGCGCCCGACCAGGGGAGATAGCGGGTCTTATCCGCCAGAAAGCCGGTCTTATCCCGCTCCCGGGTGTCGATGCCGTAGAGCATGGCCTTCCAAAAGCCCGCCCAGGTGGATTTGCCCCCCTCGTTGGGGGCGGTGATGACGGTGAGGCCATCCCCCGGCTCCAGCGCAGCGCCGTCCAGCCCCCCGAAGGTGGCGGTGAGCTTTTTGATTTTCATGGGCAGATATCCTCCCCTCCCTCCAGCGCCGCCAGCCCAAACCGGGCCGCCAGCAGGAGCTTACCCCGCTCGTCCCCGTCCGCGCCGTCCAGCCGTGCGCGCATTTCCCGGAGGAACAGCCCGGTCAGCGAGTCCTCCGCCGCCCGGGCCCACAGTTCCACCGGCAGAGTGGTGCGGTCCCGCAGCTCCACATGGAAGAAGCGGGGGGCTGCCTGGGCGGCCAGCGCCGCCAGGTCCGGCGCGGCGCGACTCTCCCCGGTGAGGATGAGGCGCACCAGATCCGGGCGCTCCCCCTGGGGCAGCGCGTGGGCAAAGCGTTCCGCCTCCACCGTCTCCACCAGGTACTGCCGCTTGCAGACGGGGACAAACCTCACCGCAGCCTCCGGCGCCTGGGGGGAGGCGGGGCCGTCCGAAACAGGCTGACCGACGGATGCGATGAGCGCGCCCTTGGGGCCCAGCTCGTCAAAGCCCCGCCCCTCGGGGCAGCCGGGATAGGCCCACAGGGTCTGGCCCGCCCTGCCGCTCACCCCGGCGTGGATGTGGCCCAGGGCGGCATAGGCCACGCCGGAGCGCTCCAGGGAACGGGTGTCGATGGGGGCGTAGCCGCCCGCCGTACCCAGCTCGCCGTGGAGGCACAGCAGATGAAGCCGCCCGTCCGGCGGCGCGGCAAAGCCCGCCAGCGGGTCGTCCTCCCGGTGGGGGGCGGTGAAGGCGCAGCCGTGCACGGTGCAGTTGAGCTGGGGCAGCACCACCCCTTGCAGCTCAGGCTGTGTAAAGATATATACGTTGTCGGGCCAGCGGTTGACGGCGTAGGGCGACCCGGGGTGAAAATAGTCGTGGTTGCCCGGGGCGATAAACACCGGCACGGCCATTTCCCCCAGGGCCGCCGCCAGCGCCCGGACGGTCTCCGGGTACACCCGGCCCCCGTCCAGCAGGTCGCCGGGGAGCAAAACCAGATCCACCCCCTCCTCCCGGGCCAGCCGGGCCAGCCGGGCGGGAATGTCCCGCAGCTCCCTCCGGCGCAGGGCGCTCTTATCCGCCGGAAGGCCGGCGAGGGGGGAGTCCAGGTGAAAATCGGCGGCGTGGAGCACTTTCATCGCTGTCCCTCCTAGGTGATGTCAACGCGCTGGACGCACACGCAGCGCTTGGCGGCGGTGTCGATCTCAAACAGCACCGCGTCCAGCTTGCAGGGGCCCTCCGCCGGCTGGAACCGCCGGGGCAGCCCCCCCAGAAAGCGGTTGACCGCCTGGTCGGGCCGGATTCCGATCACAGACTGGCTGGGGCCGGTCATCCCCAGGTCAGTGCAGAACCCCAGCCCCTGGGGGAACACCCGGCAGTCGGCGGTGGGCACGTGGGTGTGGGTGCCCCACAGGGCCTGGGCCCGCCCGTCCAGATACCAGGCCATAGCCCCCTTTTCGCTGGTGGCCTCGGCGTGGAAGTCCACCAGGGTCAGCTCGGCGTCCTCCCCCCGCAGCACCTCGTCAATCTTTGTGAAGGGGTTGTCAAAGTTGGAGTCCATGGAAGTGCAGCCAATGAGGTTCACCACCCGGATGCGCATACCCCGGGGGCCGTCGAATATCCCCCAGCCCCGGCCCGGGACCCGGCAGGTGTAATTGGCCGGCCGGATGATATAGGGATTTCCCTCCATATACTTTACGATCTGTTGTTTGTCCCAGGTATGATTTCCCATTGTTATCACATCTGCCCCGGCGGCAAAGATGGCGTCCGCCTGTGCGGGCAGCAGGCCGTTGCAGGCGGCGTTCTCCCCGCATACCACGGTGAAGTGCACGTCATGGAACTTTCTCAGGCCAGGCAGGCGGCGGGAGAGGAAGTCCACCCCGGCGTCCCCCACCACGTCGCCCACCGCCAATACATGGATGTTCATCGCTGTGTCCTCCTTTTCGCAAAAAGACCGAGGGCCGGATTCCCGCTCCCTCGGTCTGTCCAGTCAGCCGTCCTGCTCCACCAGCATGAGGCAGCCGTCCTTGTCGTACTTGAGCAGCTGGACCTCCGCCTTGGTATTCCTGGCGATATCCCGCATTTTCACCGCCTCCGTCACCGACGCCATCAGGGTATAGGACACCCCGTGCTTGCGCGCCCGGCCCGTGCGGCCGATGCGGTGGATATAGTACTCCTGCTCGTCGGGCACGTCGTAGTTGAACACCGCGTCCACATCGTCGATGTCCAGCCCCCGGGCGGCCACGTCGGTGGCCACCAGCACCCGCAGCTTCCCCTCCTTGAACCGCTGGAGGGTGCGCTCCCGCTCCCGCTGGGGGATGTCGCCGTGGATGGCCTCGCAGGCGATGCCCCGCATTTTCAGCAGCCCGGCCAGCCGGTCGGTCATGTTCTTCGTGTTGCAGAAGGCGATGGCCCGGTCATAGCCGCCGTTGTTGATCAGGGCGGTCATGGTGTCCAGCTTCTGCTCCCGTCCCATCAGCTCAATGGCGTACTGCTGGATATCCGGGCGGTTCTCCTCCACCGGGCGGACGGTGATCTCCGTCGGGTCGCGCTGATAAACCCAGGAAATATCCATAACTTCCCGTGATATCGTGGCGGAAAATAACCCCAGGTTTCGGCGGTGGGGCATTTTGTCCAGGATACGGGTGACATCCTGGATAAAGCCCATGTCCAGCATCCGATCCGCCTCGTCCAGCACCACGGTCTGCACCTTGTCCAGGCGCACGGTGCGCCGCTTCATGTGGTCCATCAGCCGCCCGGGGGTGGCCACCACAATCTGGGGCTTGCTCTTGAGCTGGGTGAGCTGCTTCTCAATGGGCTGGCCGCCGTACAGGCACACCGTCCGCACGCCCTCCCGGAAGGCGCACAGATCCCGCAGCTCGTCCCGGATCTGTATGGCCAGCTCCCGGGTGGGGGCCAGGATCAGCGCCTGGACATCGCTGGATGCAGGGTCAATATGCTCCACCATGGGAATGCCGAAGGCGAAGGTCTTGCCGGTGCCGGTGGGGGCCTTGGCCACCACGTCCTTCCAGTCCATAAAGTAGGGGATGGCCCCGCCCTGAATGGGAGTGGCCTGGGTGAAGCCCTTTTTGTCCAGGGCTTTCATAGTGGCCTCAGACAGGCCCATATCCTTATAATAATAGGTTTCCTGCACTTGCGCGCCGTTGATTTCCATACAGCCGTTCCTCTCGCGTAAAATAGAATTCAGGGGCAAGCCGATGGCTCGCTCTTATGCTGGTGGGCCCGCTGCCGTTCCACCAGGTCGGCCAGCGTGGTGTGGTCCACCACCTGGGACACCGCCCGGTGTATATCCTGCCACAGCTCCACCGTCACGCAGTCACAGCTGTGTTCACAGTAGCCGCCGTCGGTGGCGCACTCCACCGGGGCCAGATCTCCCTCCAGCGGGCGGAGAATGTCGCCCACAGAGTATGCCTCCGGCTTCCGGGTGAGCAGGTAGCCGCCCCCCGCCCCCCGTACAGACCGCACCAGCCCGGCCCGGGCCAAGGGGGTTACAATCTGCTCCAGGTATTTATCGCTGAGCTGCTGCCGCCGGGCGGCATCCCGCAGGGACACCGGGCCGTCGTCCACATGCTGGGCGATATCCACCATCAGCCGAAGGGCATACCGCCCTTTTGTGGAAATTTTCATGGGGGTCCCTCCAAAAAAGTTCACTGCTTTTAAAATACCATAGTTCTGGTGGGAATTCAAGGGAAAATTCAACCGCCGCTTCGGACAGGACGCAACTTCCCCATTGACAAACCCCGTTCGATATGGTATCATACGCATTGTCTTTAGACGGCTTTCTTTTTGGAGAGATGTCTGAGTGGTTTAAGGAGCCGGTCTTGAAAACCGGTGACCCGCAAGGGCCGTGGGTTCGAATCCCACTCTCTCCGCCAGATTACAATTTCATCATTTCGATGTTTTCGACACGCGGAAGTACCCAAGTGGCCGAAGGGGCTCCCCTGCTAAGGGAGTAGGCGGGTAAAACCGTGCGAGGGTTCAAATCCCTCCTTCCGCGCCAAAAGAACCGAACAGTTTAGATGCCGTGGGCTGAACGCCTACGGCATCAACTGTTTCCGGGCTTTTCATCCCCTCAAATTTCTCAAGCCGAACGACAGATGCCAACGGGCCATTTTGAGCGTCTGGCGGGATTTGAACCCGCACAGTAGGAATATTCAAAAGGGGCGCTAAATTTTTGACCTTGGGAAATCCTCAGTCAAGCAGAAACTTTTTATAGGCATTTCCCCGATTACAAGTATAGCGCCCTTTTTAGAGTTGAAAAAGGGCGCTACCCAGAGTACAGAACCATCAGCTCATTTCCCTTACGTTAGGGTTCCACATAGTTGATGCGGGAGAGCGCCGCGTTCGCAACGCGGAGGTCGAGGGTTCGATCCCCTTCGAGTCCACCAAAAGCCTTGAAATCATGCGATTTTAAGGCTTTTCTTGTGTTTTAAGAGCAATGACAACAGAACGTGTGGGTACAAATCCTGCCGCCTACGGCATCAGCCGTTTCCGAGATTTTTAACCCCTCACGTTTTTGAGCTCAACGATGCAAGATACTGCAATACAATTCTATAGTCGGTACTCCAGCGAGGCCGTGATTTTTCGTTTGTGAAAGATCACGGCCTTTTTTTATTTTCAAGAAAGGAAAGGTCCAAACATGAAAACCACCCTCACCAAAGACATCAGGGTCATGAGTAAGACAGCGCCCCCCAGCTTTCGGGTGCGCCAGGAGTTAGGGGGGCTGCTCCTATGAAATATCAAGCGATTCTCGGCAGCAAAGCCCTCCCGGGGGTTGGGCAGATCACCGTCCCCTTCCCCATCCCGGACAGCGAGTACGACCACACTATTGAGCTGCTGGAGGATATGGGCATCGGCTCCCCCACCGCCCAGGACTGCCAGGTGGATGGGCTGGGCAGCCCGTACCCCATCCTCAACCGGCTGACCACCCAGAGCGTCAACGTGGATGAGCTGGATTATCTGGCCAAGCGGCTGGACAGCTTCTCTGAGGGCGAGAATATCAAATTTGAAGCCATGGCCAGCAAGTTGAACCTGTCCAGCATCAGGGATTTCATCAACCTGACGTTTTGCTGCCAGCGAGCCACCGTGATCACCGATTTCTCCGATTTGGAGCGGATCGGCAAAGTCCACGCCCTGACCGTCAGCGGTGATTCCATGCCGGTGGAGGCGTTTGAAAGGTTGGATTACCGTGCGGTGGCCCTCGACCTGATCCAGCGAGCCCCCGGGATGGTCACCCCTTACGGCGTGGTGTACAGCAACGGCATGAAGCTGGAGCAGGTCTACGATGGGCAGCACTTTCCCGCCTATCTCCACCAAACGCCCCAACTGATGATCGAACTCAAGTCCGGGGCGGATGGTGAAAACACCGGGTTTCTCTATCTGCCCTGCCCGGAAAAACAGGTTGAGCGGACGCTGGCGCGGGCAGGATGCGGCCAAGAGGGTTTCCGGATGGAGATCACCATGGATGATCTGCCCCCGCAGGTATCCGCTGTGGTCAGCCTCACTGGCGACGGACTTGACGAGATCAACGAATTGTGCCGGGCTGTTGAGCCGCTGAACGCGGAACAGCGGGAAAAGCTGGGGGCGGTGGTGCTGCTGGCCCGACCCAACTATGCCAGCGAGGTGCGACAGCTGGCCGAGAACCTGGATCGATTTGATTTTGTACCCAAGCCGTCCAACCCAGATACGGACTGTGCGCTCACCGAGCTGGGCTATGTGGCCTACCACGGCAGCTTGACGCTGGAGGAACTGATGCAGGAGGATCCGGCGGAACAGTACCGGCAGGAGATGGGAGGGCTGGCATAATGGTGCTTTACGTTGCAAAGAGCTCGTTCAGCCAGGATGTGGCACACATCAGCTTCCCCGCAGAAGCGGCTGAGGTCAGAAACGAGGTGATCGCCGTGGAGGACTTCGGCGGCTGGGCCCCCGCGTACATCATAGGCGGCGATGGCGCCGCACAGATCCTCACGGGCCGCATCGAGCGCGACACCTTGTTCAGCGAAGCTGGCATCCAGAAGCTGAACCAATTGGCTGGGTTGGTAGATACCATGGCGCTGGATGCCCAAAAGGTTTTTGCCGGGGCGCTGATGGCGGAACACGTCAAATGCCTGGATGACGTGCTGCGCGTGGCGGGCAGCCTGGACAGATATGAGCTGTTCTCGGGCATCAAAACAGACGAGGAGCTGGGCCATTTCCTGGTGGACACCGGCCCCATCACCGGCAAATTCGTTTTTGACGAGAAGGTCAAACCCTATCTGGACTATGCCAAGATCGGCGCGGAACAGCGGAAGCTGCTGGGTGGGACCCATACGGAGCAGGGGTTTGTGAAGCGCCGGGAGGTGGTGCAGACGCAGAAAACGGCAGACCGGCCCGCCTTCGCCCTCACGCTGGCCTCCCCCACCGGCGCCGTCCGCCTCGACCTGCCCGCCCCGGATGATGAGCTGGAACGGGCAAAAAGGGCGCTGGGGCTGGACGACCTGGGCAGCGCCGACATCCAGGAGGTGGAGATCGGCTACCAAGATCTACGGCAAGCCCCCCAAGCTGCCCACCACCGGCTACTGAGCCCAGAAACGAGAAATGGAGGGCCGTCCAATCGGGCGGCCCTCCATTATTAAAAGGAGGAAAACAATATGAACAAGTTCAAGAAGTATCTTCGTCCCGTGCTTCTGGCCCTTCTCCTGTGCGCTCTGTGCTGCGCCCCGGCCTTTGCCGCCTCCAGCGGCGGCTCCGGGGTGGCGGACGTGGTGGAAAAGACCTGGAAGGACGCCGCGGGCCAGATCAAGACCGTGGTGGACAACGTGGTATTCCCCGCCCTGGACATGATCCTGGCCATCGCCTTCTTCGGCAAGGTCGGTCTCGCATACTTCGACTACAAAAAGCACGGCCAGTTCGAGTGGGCGGGCCCGGTGATCCTGTTTGCCTGCCTGGTGTTCGTCCTCACCGCCCCGCTGTACATCTGGACCATCGTGGGGCTGTGATCACTGCCCCGCCGGACGGATAAGGCCCTTTTTGACACAGGTGGCCAGGTCCACCCGCTTCACTTCGTCTATGTCCTCGAACGCGATGAGGGCGATGCTGCCCAGCCGCCCCAGGATCTCGCCCTTTCCGAACTGCTTGTGCTCCACCTCGGCCCCGGCCATGAAGTCCTCCATCCGCTTGGCCAGCTGGGCCGGGGTGGGGCCGCTCTCGTAAGCGGGCGGCTTCACCTTGGCCCGCTTCGGCTTGGGCTGGGGATCGAACTGGGGCTCCGGAGCCGCGGGTGGTTCCTCGCCCAGCAGCTGGTCGATGAAGGTGTGGCCAGCTCCGGCTGGCTCCCCGAATTTGCCCTCGTAGCACAGCAGGTCCAGCTCCCGCTTGGCCCGGGTGGCCCCCACATAAAACAGCCGCCGTTCCTCCTCCAGCGCGGACCTTCCCTCGTCATCGTGGGGGAACGGGTCTGAGGGGAAGGTGCCGTCCACCGCGTCGATGAGGACGACGCGGTCGTACTCCAGTCCCTTACTGGCGTGGATGGTGGACAGCACGAAAGGGCAGGCCGGGTCTGGCTCCAGGCCCTCGATGGTGTCCCGAAGCTCCCTCAGCCGCAGAAGGAACGGCCCCGTGGCCGGGGTCTGATTGGCCAGGGACAGCAGCACATCCAGCTTGGACGTGTCCATCTTCTGCTCCCGCAGATAGTCCCCGTAGCCCATGAACTTCACCAGCCGCTGGATGGCGGCAAAGCTGGTGAGCTGGGGAAATTTCGAGTAGTGGGTCTGGAGTGCCCGCAGCTTCCCATACTGCCAGGGCTCCAGCCCCTCATTGGCCAGCAGGCGGTCGAACACCGACTCGTCCTCGGCCATCCCCCGGAGCATGGCCGCCAGCACCGGCTTCTTTACCTTGAAATCCAGCTTGTAGTAAAACCGAAGGAACTTTTCCCAGTTGGCGTCGTCAAAGGCGAACTCCAGCATATCGGTGACATCCCGCACGATGGGGCTGGAGAAAAAGAAGCCCTCCCGCTGGCGGCAGGCGCAGGGGATACCCTCCCGCTCCAGCAGGTCGATGAGGGGCAGGGCGCTGTCGTTGTTGCGGTACAGCACCGCTGTCTGCTCCTTGCAGTTCTGGGCCACTTTCAAGAGGTAGTTATATTGGCGGTTGTAATCCGCCAGCGCCACCTTCTTCACAGGAGCGCCCTGGGGATTGTCCGTGCGCATGTGCTTGGGGCGGCGGCTCTCGTTGCGCTGGATGAACGAGTCCGCCGCCTCCACGATGGCCTGGGTGGAGCGGTAGTTGGTCTCCATCATCAGCACCCTGGCCCCCGGCCACACCCGCTCAAATTCCAGCAGGGCCTGGGGCCACGCCGCCCGGAAGCCGTAGATGCTTTGATCCTCGTCCCCCACCATGAAAATATTGCGGGATTGCGAGGCCAGCTGGCGCAGGATAGCGTGCTGAATCTTGGAAGTGTCCTGTGCCTCGTCCACGCAGACATAGGGCCAGCGGCGCTGGAAATGCTCCAAAATCTCCGGGTGCTGCCGGAAAATGCGGTAGGTGAACACCATCTGATCGTCAAAGTCCATGAGGCGGTGTTTCAACAGAAACGCCTGGTAGCCCTTGTAGACTGACGGGAAATCCATGCCGTCCACCTGGTGGGCGTCCACCTCCGCGTCGCTGAACATCATGTTTTTGCAGTAGGTGATGTGGGTGCGGGCCTCCTTCACCTGCTGATCCGGGGGATACCCGCCCCCGCCCTTGGACAGCAGCTCCCGGATCACAGCGTTGAGGCGGGTTTCATCGTCCTCCAGGGCGAAGGGCTCCGTGCCCTTTTTCCCCGCGTAGTATCGGATGGCCACCGCGCACAGGCCGTTGATGGTGCGGAAGGTGAGCTTGTCCCCGTGCTCCTCCCCAAAAAAGCGGACGAACCGGGCCTTCATATCGCGGGTCGCGGCCACGGTGTATGTGACGGTGAGAATATTCTCCGGGCGGACGCCCTTGCAGCAGATCATGTACCCCAAGCGGGTGACCAGCACGGTGGTCTTGCCGCTCCCCGGCACCGCCAGGAGCAGCACCGGGCCGTCTGTCTGCCGCACCGCCGCCTCCTGCTGGGGGTTCAGGCGGACGGAATAGGTTTTTTTGAACTCGCTGTAGGTCATTGGCCCGCCTCCGCTTCCTCATTTGAAAACACCCCGGCGTTGAACGCCAGGGGCATCATTATATCACAATGCGAGGTGATTCACAATTTTTATTTGGAACTTTGTGGCGTCCACCATCCTGGACGAGCTGCTGGACTGGGCGTACAGCCAGGCGGTGGGCTTCCTGGGCGCGTTCTTCGCCCTGATGGGCAATATGGGGGTGGAGCTGTTCGACCTGCCCTGGGTGCAGGCCCTGGTGGCGTTTTTCAACCAGCTGGGCTGGGCCCTGTTCGGGGTGAGCCTGGTGGTGGCCTGTTTCGAGTTCGGCATCGAGTATTCCTCGGGCCGGGGCAATCTCCGGCACACCGCCATCAACTGCCTCAAGGGTTTTATGGCGGTGAGCCTGTTCTCCACCGTCCCCGTCCGGCTGTACGCCCTGTCCGTATCGCTGCAGGCCACCTTCACCGCCAGCATCACCGGGCTGGGCGACATCGGGGCGCTGGGGCAGAACATCATCACCAAGCTCACCACCCCGGAGGGGCTGATCGCCTCCGGGGTGGATTTCATATTCGGCGGGTCCGCTTTCAACCCCATCATGATGCTGTTCTGCGTGATCTTGATGGCCTACGCCGTGCTGAAGGTGTTCTTTGCCAACCTGAAGCGGGGCGGCATCCTGCTCATCCAGATCGCGGTGGGGGCGCTGTATATGTTCAACGTCCCCCGGGGGTACACAGACGGCTTCACCCAGTGGTGCAAGCAGATCGTGGGGCTGTGCCTCACCGCCTTTTTGCAGGCCACCATCCTGGTAGCGGGGCTGATGGTGTTCAGCGACCACGCCCTGCTGGGGCTGGGGCTGATGCTGTCCGCTGGCGAGGTGCCCCGGATCGCCGGGGCCTTCGGGCTGGACACCTCCACCCGCGCCAGCTTGACCTCCGCTGTCCACACCGCCCAGATGGCGGTGAGCACCACCAAAGTCATCGCCAGCGCAGTTGGAGGAAAATAATTCTAAGGAAGGAGAACGAGCATAGATGAGAAAACTGGTATACATTTCCTCTCCGCTGTTTGGCGATGAGAAGCGGGACCGAAGTCTCGCCTGGCACGCGTGTCGGATGGCCATGGCCCGGGGAAACACGCCCTTTTCAGCTCACCTGCTGTATTCCCAGCTGCTGGACTGCAATGACCCTGCCCAGCGGGAACTGGAAACGAGGCTGAGCGGCCAGATGCTGTCCTTGTGCGATGAGCTGTGGCTGTGCGGCGATGTCATCAGCCCCGGCATGGCTGCCGATGAGCAGCTTGCAAAAGAGCAGGATATCCCGGTCAAATACGTCAGCATGGAGGAGATCACATTCCGTTCCCCCGATGAGCAGGCTTGGGAGGAGTGGACGGAAGAACCCCCCTGGCCCTCTATGACCACGCTATGCTGACCATGGGCTCCCTCTTCGATGGCATCGGCGGATTCCCCCTGGCGGCGGTACGCAATGGCATTACCCCCGTTTGGGCCAGCGAGATCGAGCCCTTCCCCATTCGGGTGACCAAAGAGCACTTCCCCGGCATGATCCACGTGGGGGACATCACCAGGCTGGATGGGGCAAAGTTGCCCCCGGTGGACGTCGTCTGCGGGGGCTCGCCTTGTCAGGATTATGCCGAAGAAATAGTTATTCCGAGGTTATCGTATCAAATCCCATAAATTGAGGACCTTTTGCAAAAACATCGGAATAACAAAAGTGTCCACCGAACCTGTATAATGAACGTGCAGGCAACAGCCTGCCATCAAAATACAGGAGGAGGACTATGGAAACAATCGATTTAGCTGCAACCACAGCACGAGCATTGAAACTCCTATCCAACCAGGGCATGAGCAAAAAAAGCCTGCACGCATATACTCACACCGGCTTCGGATGTGTCACTCGCCACTTCCAAGCAAAAGGTATCCTTTGTGTAAGCCCTGAGATGCTTGATACGTTCTTGCTTGAGCAACGCAAATTTTTTGAGCAAGGGGCGTTTTCGGTCTGGAAGTGGAGGCTGCTCCGTAGAAGCTGTGAATTATTGAAGAATTGCGCAACGAACAACGCAGTAGAGCTGCCACCACTGCCCCCTTGGACGCCTGTACTCCGGCGCCCAAGGCAAAGTATCTGGAAAAACACACCAACCTCAGAACAACTTGCGGATTCAGAGAACATTTTTGCGCTGATTTGGAAAACCAACAGAGCGATGCTGGAACTTGGTCTTACCGATGCAACAGTTGGCCATTACAGGAACGAAGGACTGGCCATTATTTTGAACCGGCACTATGAAGTTGGGACGGAGCAATTTTCAGAGGGAATTCTGAACCAGGTTGTTGCGGAAAAACGGATTCAGTACGAGCATGGGCAAACTGGAAGAGTCTCATACCAAAACCTGCGTAAGGCTGCGCATTGGGCACAGGAGATGTACCAAACAGGCCATATTACCTTGGCGAAGGTTCCAAACTGGGGGCAACGGGAACTTGTTGAACCGTTCAACTCGCTTTTAAGCGAATTTTATACCCGTACCGAACAGAGCGAAAGTATGGCTGAGACCTCACTCAATGTTGCCAGAAGCGCCATCCGCCGGTTTTTGTTTGAAATGGAGGATCACGGATTCCGCTCTTTGGCAGACTTCACTCAGATGAATGTGAACGGGTGCGTTACCAGTTTTGCATCGCATTATACCGGAGGGCTGGGGGCCGCCATCTACTCGGTGCGGGTGTTTTTGCGTTTTCTATTCGAGGATGGTGCGACGGACATTGATTTGAGCCTATCCCTGCCGGAACTTGTGGCAACCAGAAAGATGTTTCGCAAGGGCTTTACTGAGAGTGAACTGGAACATCTGCTGGAACATCCGGACAGAGCCACAGCCATTGGGAAACGGGATTATGCCATGATGGTTCTGGCTGCACAAAGCGGTTTGAGGGCCTGCGATGTTGTCCGGCTGAAGCTGGACAGTATTGATTGGCGAACGAGAGAAATCCGTTTGGTTCAACACAAAACCGGTGAACCACTTTCTCTTCCCCTGGAAGCAGAAAGTGGGAATGCGATTGCAGATTACATTCTCCATGGCCGCCCGGATTCAACACACCCCAATATTTTTCTATGCCATACGGGAGTGATCCGCCCGCTTGATGCACATTCTGCCAGCGGAGTCGTTTCCAAGCACATGAAATTGGTGGGAATTCCGGCGAAACATCGTGCCTTTCATGCGCTTCGCCGGACTTTTGGGACGAGACTGCTCCAGAACGAGGTGTCCTTTGAACTAATCCAGCAACTTCTTGGACACAGGGATATGGACTCTATAAAGCCGTATCTGTCCATTGACGAACAGGGACTGAAGCAGTGCGCATTGTCCCTGCTTTCCCATGGAAAGGCAGGGGACTGAAATGGCGTATACTTTTGAGAGCTGCTTTGCCACCCGAATTGAGAAATTCATTGCGCAAAAAAACGCCTTGGGTTTTGGCTATTTGGAGTCTTCTCGCCTCCTACGGGACTTTGACCGCTTTTGCCTGGCACATTTTCCGAAGGAACATTCACTGACTGAGGAGCTTTGCTTGGCCTGGGCCACGAAAAAGGATGCAGAAGGCAACAACACCTTCCGAAACCGTATGATGCCGGTACGTGAGTTTGCCAGATACCTGAACCGCAACGGCGAAGCTGCCTACATCCTACCGCCGGACATTGCCAGGAAGGATGCGCCTTATGCCCCGTATATCTACACCGAGTCCGAAATCCTGGCCATTTGGGATGTTTTCGACCACTTAAAACCGAGAGGTGGTTTCCCGGTGCGGCAATTTGTGATTCCAGCTATGATAAAGCTGATGTACTGCTGTGGTCTGCGTCCGGCTGAGGCCAGAAACCTTCGTGTAAACGATGTGGATTTGGACATTGGGCGGCTGAACATTATGGAGAGCAAACAGCACAGGAGCCGTATTGTTATGATGGTGGATGATGTGACAGAAATGCTCTCAGATTGCAACGCCATTGTAACTTCCACTATGCCGGAACGCGAACCGTTCTTCCCCAACTCCGAGGGCAGCTTTTACGGAAAGAGAGGGCTGGAGAAGACGTTCCGCCAAGTTTTGAAGAAAGCTGGTGTTACGGGAACCGGCCAACGCTCCCCGCGTCTTTATGACTTTCGTCATACTTTTGCCACCCACAGGCTGTACCACTGGATGAACGAGGGCAAAGATCTGAACGTTATGCTTCCCTATCTGAGCGCGTACATGGGCCATGCGCAACTCTCGGACACCTATTACTACATTCATTTGGTTCCTGGCTTGTTGGAGGAAATGTCCGGGTTCGCGTTTTCTTCCGCCGAGGCATTCTTGCCGGAGGTAGGAAGCAATGAATGATTTTTTTGATGCGATCCGGCGTTTCCTTCTGGATTATCTGCCCAAGCAACGCTGCCTCAGTGAAAATACGATTCTCTCCTACAAACAGGCGCTCAATCTTTTTGTGGCTTATATGAGAGATGAGATGGGAATTGGCACCACCGACTTGACCTTCTCCCGTATTGACCGGGACGCCATTCTCGGTTTCCTGGCCTGGTTGGAAAATGCGCGGGGATGCAGTGCTTCTACCCGCAACCAGCGATTGATGGCACTGCGGTCTTTCCTGGATTTTGCCGGACAGATTGACTGCACACAAACGGCACTGTACCTCTCCGCCTGCAATATTCCCTCCAAGGAGGCTCACGGGCGGATTGTTGAATTTCTGACCGAACCGGCGTTAACCACACTGCTTCAACAACCCAATCCTTCCAAACAGAAAGACTTGCGGAATCTTGTGTTCATGATCCTCATGTACGATACCGCTGCCCGATGCAGTGAACTTCTCGATATGAAAATCTGTGACCTGCGGCTTGACACAAAACATCCAATTGCGTACTTACATGGAAAGGGACGAAAAACCCGGACAGTGCCGTTGCTGAACAGAACAGTCCAACACTGCAAGCAGTACCTGAACAAATTCCACCCCGACAGGGATGACCACAGTGAGGCTCCATTGTTCTATACCGTGATTCATGGGATGCAGCAAAAGATGTCTCCTGATACGGTAGCTGCTTTCTTTACGAAGTACGGAAACATGGCAAAGATTGTCTGCCCAGAAATTCCGGAACACATCCACCCGCATATGATGCGCCACACACGGGCGATGCACTTATACCAGTCTGGGATGCCCATGGTGCTGCTCTCTCAATATCTTGGCCACGCACAGGTTGAAACAACTATGATCTACGCCTATGCGGACACCGAGATGAAACGGGCAGCAATCCAGAAGGCCGATGCCGTCCGCAAGGCAAAGCCCACACCCGATGAAATCTGGGCTGATAACGAGGAGATGATCTTGAAATTGTCTGGGTTGACTTGATTTGAGCACGGATGCTGCTTGACCGTATAGTTTTGTTATTCCGAAGTTTTTGTAGAAAGTTCTGGATCTATGGGACTTGATACGGCAACTTCGGAATAACTATTTCTTCGGCATAATCCTGGCAGGGGGAGCCAAAGGTGATGATGTCCACGGGCGGCAGCT
>Ga0137310_100121_pt1 | contig 45606 bp, 39 predicted proteins | sample NAcewiD2O_June_2_FD_97183 | JGI IMG/M metagenome (GOLD analysis project Ga0137310, IMG submission 97183) | Mouse cecal microbial communities from Vienna, Austria - N-Acetylglucosamine amended D2O_June | ecosystem: Host-associated > Mammals > Digestive system > Large intestine > Cecum | place...
TCATATTTCTGATATACAACTCTCTCGGGAAAAAGACCGGTCATGACTGGAGCCGGTCTTTTTCTGGCACTCCAAAATTGGATAGGGAGGAAGACTAACCCCATCCAAAGATACCTTAGGGTTTCCGTTACCCTACAGAGCTTTGGAGTTTGAACATCACAGTAAGCACTCAGGGGCTGTCCACTTTGTGGGCAGCCCCTGATTCTACTTGTTTTTCTTCTTTTTCACAGCCTTACAGCCGAACCTGGGCTCCAGAGAATATGTCGCTTTTGGATCAAGCACATACATTACACGATTCCTGAACCTGACCCAGTTGGTAAAGCCATAGGAATTGTGTTTCATGCACTTGATCATTTTGTTGTGGTTCTCAATGATCCCGTTGTGGAGCCATACGCTTTTGATCGTATATTCGCTCCTCCTGCTGACCATGTATTCAACAGTCACTGTGTTGAAGGAATTGAAGATCTCATCTCTCCATTCCTTCATCGTTCTGGAGAATCCGTTCATCTCTTTGATGGAACTGTTCCTGAACGCTACATAAGTTTCGTTGAACAGCTGTTCTCCTGCTTTATCATATGTTCCCGACTTATACATGTGAGTCAAAACCCTTTTCAAACGCACTGCTTCTTCCAGTTCAGGGTCGATACCCAGAAGAATCTCCCGCAGCTGCAGGAGCGTCATATATTTTTGAAAATGTCGGTTGTATTGTCCTTCTCTCCCTGGGTCAAAGATATCCAGATCCTCATCTTTTGAGAGGAGCCAGTGGAAATGCTTCAGTACATAATACTGGTCAGAGGTTTTCTGCCAGTCAGCGGATATCCTCTGCCAGCACGGATCGTCCCGGTATCTTTCCCTTGGGAAGTCGCTTTCCACGGCCTTCATTTCTTCCTTCAGCCTTTCCCGCCTGGCTCTGGTCCTGTTCATGTTCCGGATCCTGACTTTTGTCAGCCTGCGGGTGAATTCCTGCATCACATGGAACCTGTCCACCACGCCAATGGCGTTGGGGAAGCAGGCTTTCACCATTTTCCTGTAAGCCGGGTACATATCGAAACAGACCGCTTTGACTCCGAGTCTTTCCTCCTCGGGGATCAGACTCATATATTCAAGCAGTGAAGGGAGCCAGCGGTTTGGAAGCAGATCCACAGGTGTCTGCTTTTCGAAATCAAGGAGCAGACATACATACTTGCTTCCCTGGGTCTTCATCGCATAGACCTCGTCTATGCACAGGAGTGACGGTAGCTTCTTCCTGGGGATCTCCACATGGGTGTCGAAGATATTGGACACCGTGGTGGCTGAAACGCAGTATTTGCGGCCTACCGAAGCGAAGGTCTGGTTGTAGTCCTTGAGATCCTTCAATATGTCGAATACGACTTTATCCGCGATCTTTCCCTTTTTCTGAACGAAAGGAGAAGGCTCATAGTAGGTGCGGTGGCAGGCTGGGCATTTGAACCGTCTGGCATGATAAAGCAGGATACAGTCCCTGCCAGTTCCATCCGCATATTTGATCTTCTTTGGGATATATTCCTTCACCCTGGGATGCGGGCAACCGCAGTCAGGGCAAGGATCGTGATCATTGGTGAGAATGACACGCAGTACAAGACGTTTGTCGGACTGTCTGGTATAGCTGATGTCCTCGATCTCACCTGGTTCCAGCCCGAAAAAGTCCACCATGAATTCTTTTTCTGCATTCAACACGGTATTCCTCCTGTTCACGATGTCATCATCGCAGAGGATACGGGGTGAGTCATAAAAGCTGTGTGGAAAGGTGGAAAACTTTGTGCGATCTCATATCTAGACATTTGGAAAAGTTGTTTATTCCTGTCCTTCCAGGCTAAAAGACACAATTCCTCCAGCGTGGCGTCTAAGAATAGTGAAAGGAAATCAGACCAGTATTGGGCGATGTGTTTGGAGATATAGCGGATCACGACAGGAGGCAAAGCGTAACGGGCAAGTTCGCACTCTGCCTGACGGAGAGTGCGATCAGGGCCTTTGAACAGGCCGGCCATGACCGCTATCAGGAATTGTGCCAGCAGCGGAACGCGGGAGAAGGGAACAAGTTCAGCGGGGATGAGGGCATGAGTTTTACCGCATACGGAACATTTTGCACGCTGGATCAGCACCTCGTCACGAACGCCGTTTACTGGACTTTCGAAACTGCGGAGATAGGAACCATGACGGTACAGCTTACCATCATGGCAATCAGGGCATTTCCTGGTACCAGTGAAGAACCTGTTACAAGTTTTTTGATATCCATTCTGAAAAGATGAATTGATTTCAGGGTGATTTCCCGGTACCATGATCATGTCATTAGACAGGGAGCGGCAGAACTTGACGGCAATCAATTGGGCTCTGCTCCTTTTTTTGTTTCATCACAAAGTTCCTGATATCACTGTTTCAGTGACTGGAAGGGGGTACTGACTCCCTCCTTAAGCGGAGAACTGCCAAAGTATCTTCATTCAGCCACTTTCACCAATAAACACAGGGAAATCTTCGTTATTCTCTCCCTATAACTCCTTAATTCAACTATAACAAAACAAGGCAGCTTTAGAACCTCCATGAAGGTTCGGAGCTGTCTTTTATGACTTTGGTGATCGACCCTAAGGTCGCTTTATTGAAGGGGGTGGACCCTGTCCAATTTTGCGTACTCTGAATAATGCGGGAGGTGTTTTTTTTTTTGAGCAGGAGCCGATTTGAGCAGGAGTCTGATAACAGCGTTCCGGATTAAAGAAGAAGAGAGTTGTATCCTGTGTCCGCCGCCATATAATGAATTCATTTAAAGCACAACCATACAGAAAGGAATCATGTCATGACTCTGGAAGAACAGCGCCGAACCATGCTGGCGGGAAAGATGTACAACGACCTGACAACGGAACTCATTCAGGCAAGGGAACAGGCGGTGTTTCTCACCAATGAATACAATGCAAGTTTCGGCCAGCCACAGGCCCAACGCGAAGCCATTCTCAGACAACTCCTGAAATCCGTGGGCAGCGGGGCCCATTTCGAGCCTTCCTTCCGCTGCGAATTCGGCTTCAACATCTCCATTGGCGACAACTTCTATGCGAACTTCGACTGCGTCATGCTCGATGGCGGCGGCATTGAAATCGGCAACAATGTGCTGCTCGGCCCGAGGGTAGGGATCTATACATCGAATCACGCCATTGATCCCGCCGAGCGTGTAGCCGGCGGCTGTTATGCGAAGCCGGTGAAAATCGGCAACAATGTCTGGGTGGGTGGAGGCGTGAACATCAACCAGGGTGTGACCATCGGAGACAACACCGTGATCGGATCGGGGAGTGTGGTGACCAGAAGCATTCCCGCCAATGTGGTGGCAGCCGGCGTACCCTGCAGGGTGATCCGCGAAATCACCGAAGCGGACAGGACGGGATTTCGGCCTGATGCAGACTGTCATGGCAGCCAGGGAGACTGATTCTGTCAGGAGAGATGTATGCAAAAGCGACCTGCGGCTGTGTGGCTGCAGGTCCTTTTTGACTAGTATGCCCGGCATGGCGTACATCTAAGTGGTGAAAGTCCACTGTGAAAGTGTGTCCTCGCAGCCGCTAACCACTGGCTTAAGGCAAGGGACTTCATGGTAACAGGCGTTCTGAAAGAAGCCGGCGGCAAAGTTTCGGCCCTAGGAACACGAATTGCATCAGGCCATATACGGAGATGAGCGTGCCAACCAGCGCAAATCGTAACAGCTGCGGGAGACTGTATAGGGTAAATGCGACGGGTAGATGGAGTGAAAGATGTATGACCTGGCTCTGCCCGCCTTCGGTGTACCCGGGCAGATCCTGTCAGCAGTCGGAACCGTCAATCCACGAGGGTACACCAACTGTAGTAACAACGAATGACAGGAAGTCAGCCGAAGCCGTAGCAGTGAAGAAGCCTCTGTAATGGAAGTGGAGCGAAGGGCCAAACGTACTATTTGTTGTCACCAGTTGGAAATGCTTTGCACACGAACAGGCAATCTTTAAAGGCCTTGAGTTTTTGAACGACGGGTACGACTGGGTTGTCAACATCAATCTGAGAAAGTTCTTCGATACCGTCGACCAGGATCGACTGATTCGACTGATCGACAACACATTTCAGAACAGTGACCTAACGGCCTTAACCAGAAAGTTCATCACTGCAGGTGTCATGATCAGGAAGGAAGTTATCCATACGAAAGCGGGTATTCCCCAGGGAGGACCCCCTTCAGCGGTACTGGCCAACTTGTATCTCGACCAGGCGCATAAAGAACTTGAAAGAAGAGGGCTGAGATTCACCAGATTCCTGGAAGAGAAACTGAAACTGATCGTGAACGCCGGTAAGTCAAAAGTCGCCAGACCAGATGAAATCAAATATCCTGGATTTGGATTCGGGCGAAATCGAAAAGGAATGTGGGAGGCAAGGATCTACGGAAAATCTCTGGATTGTCTCACTGGGAAAATCAGAGAGCTGACCAAAAGGAATTGGAGCATAGCCTCAGTCTTCATTCGCCCAACAACACCACGGATGGAATGGTGCCAAAAACCTGGATCTGCCAGGGAGAACAGAGGTATCTCGTGAAAGGCAACTATACAAGCTACGGACAGGAACCGGTCAATGAGTGGCTGGCTTCGAGACTGTGTGAGCTGCTGGGATTTGATTATTGTCCCTATGCAGTTATAAAGCGCAGAACATCCCTTATCTCAGTCTGCCCGGGTTTTGTTGCCGACAACGAAGAAATCATTACGGCTGATCAGATCGTGGCTTCTGAACAGAAAGCTAATGATGTCAGTGAATACGAGCACTACATCCGTATTCTGGAAGACCATGGTATTGAAAATGCCAGACAGCATATGGAAGAGACGCTCATCACGGATTATCTGCTCATGAATACCGACCGGCATCTGAGAAATTTTAGGGTCATTCGAAAAGTGGAAACTCTGGAATAGGGCAGGACAGTACCGGTCTTTGACACCGGACAGTCTATGTTCTGCAGAGTTCCGACTGACCGTCTGCCGTATGAAAACGTGACTGGCAAACTGTTTTCCAATACATCAAAAGACTTTGAGATCTATCCGCGTCTGATCCGCACCCTGCAGACGATTGATTAGTCCCGGCTGACAGGACTTCCGGATGAATATGGTGAAATGATGAGAAATGCAGCTGCACTGACCGGCATCAGCGAAGAACGCATTGTCTTCCTGACCAGAACACTTGCAGCCAGAATCCGAAAACTGGCTCATCATCTGACACAGCAGGCGCAAGATTCAAAGCAGCTGAACTGACCGGGTGGTTTTCCAAATGTGGACTGCCTTTTTCTCAACGCCGGTCACCTGTACTTCCCCGGGAACTTTCGGGACGGCTTCATCTCATGACATTTATCACTACAAAAAAGCGCTCTCTTTTTCGATACTGAAATTAATCAGAAAGGGAGAGTTTTTGATTATGAACAAAAAACAGCTTTTGATTCGCTCGGGCAATGCTGCCCTGGCCGCTGTCCTGGGATTGTCCCCGGTGACCAGCATGATTCAGCCGCTGGTTGTGCAGGCAGAGGAAACTGCATCTACCGTAGAAACACGGACAGCAGCTGATCGGACCCTGGAAAATGTTGGCGGTGACAATGATGTCAACCTGGCTGACGAACTGGGTACTGCAAAGTATTTTACATTCAATGCTACAGTTACCCTGTTGGATTTTGAAGAAGGGCAGCAGTCAGCGGCTATCGGATTTGCTGACAACTGGGCCAATGTACATGGCAAAAACGCCAATGATCCGGCACGGATGTGGGGAAACGGGTTTGGTGGAGATATCCATATGCCAACTCCAACCTGGCTGGCAGACAATGGGATTGACCTGTCGCAATCTTTCACGATGACACTTTCGGTCGGACTGGACAACGTGGTTCATTATTATATCAACTCGATTGAAGTATGCACTGCCACTCTGGGAGCTGGATATAATGGAGGTACTTTTATACTGCGGACTTTCAGCTCCTCAGCCACCTTCTCCAACATCACCCTGGACGTGATTCCCGAACCGGACAGAATGGCTCTGGATGCTCTGCTGGAAGAATGCGCCCAGCTGCAGGAAGACGACTATACTCCTGAAACCTGGGCAGCATTACAGACGGCCATTGCCCAGGCAAAGGCTGCTGCTTCCCAGGAAGAAATCGATGCAGCTCTGACAGCTGTGCAAGAAGCGAAGGCTGCATTGGAAAAACGGCCGGAACCCGGAGAAGGCGAAACCGACAAACGGGAACTGAACAAACTCATCAAACAGGCTGCCGCCCTGCGTGAGAACGACTATACTGCCGAGACATGGACTGCGTTCAGTGAAGCCCTGACAGCAGCACAGAGTGTGGCAGCGGATGAAAAAGCAGAACAGGCAGCCGTGGATGAAGCCCTGGCGGCCCTGCAGACAGCCATGGAAGCCCTGGAAAAGAGAACCGCACAGGAACAGGCTCCGGAAAACTTTAATAATGTTGGAGGGGCCAATGCAGAAGTTGTGGATGGTACCCTGGTGCTGGACGCTCTGGGAGATCACTTTGCCATGCTGGAATCTCAGAAAACTGCAGCCAATGACTTCCATTACGAAGCCGATGTCAAACTGCTGGAAGGACAGGATGGGGAACCGGATATGTCCGCAGCGCTGGTATTCGGTGCCGCCAGCCGCAAAACTCCAGGATCCAAATGGTATGCCGCCAACATGGATACCCGCCGCAGAAACAACAGCGACTATTTCCGGGTATTCGGCGCCGGACAGGACATTCTGGGAGGCGGAAACACCAGCGATGTGGATCCCGAAAAACCCATTCATCTTGCCATTGATGTAAAGTCCGATGGTTCATTCACCTATGAATTCGGCAATGTGGGTGAAACCATGCACAGTGTCTCGGGTACCATCCCGGCCTGGCAGGGGGGCTATGTCGGTCTGCTTACCTTCCGCGCCAAAGCCGCGTTCTCCAATATCCAGTTCCTGGATCGGACTGTGTCGGTACCGGATGAAAAGCTCGAAATCACAGATGACAGCAAATGGGATACCAACCTGGAAGAATCCACCATCAAAGGAGGCACCTGGACCACCACTGATGAAGGACTGGTTTCTGATGCCACCAACAAGGGTGACACTTTCCTGATTTCCGGTGTCAATGGCAAAAACTTCATTTACGAAACCGACATGACCTATGCTTCCAACTCTGGCGCAGCCGGTCTGCTGTTCCGCTTCAGTGAAACGGAAGACGGCAAAGAAGGTTATGCCGTGAATGTGGATGCCGGCAGTCACAAAGCCAAATTCTGGCGCTGGCAGGCAGATCAGGCTCTGCAGCTCATTGATGAAAAAGAAGTGAAACAGGCGGATACCTATCATCTGAAGGTGGTATGCATTGATGGCAATATGCAGTACTGGGTAAACGATACCCTGGTGGCCAACATTGGTGACCACACCATGCAGCCCGGTGACCTGGGACAGGGTACTGTCAAGACCGAAGGATACTATGGCCTGCTGAACTGGAACTCCAAAGTGACCTTCCAGAACACGAAATTTGAAAACCTGGATGAAAAGACCACACCGGCAGTCACGGACGTGACAGTGGGTTCTCATGATGGCACCGTGGACAAGAAAGCGCAGTTCTTCCCGGAATCTCCCACCTGGATCCAGTATGTGAAAAATGATGCGAAGACAGTTTATCTGACAGCAGACAAGGCAGATGGTTCCTCCGTTACATTCGAAATGGACGGCAGGACCTATCAGGAAGGCGACGACATTCCGGTAGCCGAAGGCATCAACTGGATCACCATGACGGTGACCAATGGCCAGGCCAGCCGGACCTATCGTCTGGATATCCACAAATTTGGACCTGACTCGCAGTATTACAACGAACCCTACCGTGGCCAGTACCACTACTCCGTCAAGGAAGGCTGGGCCAACGACCCCAACGGTCTGGTGAAATATAACGGCAAATACCACATGTTCTATCAGTTCTATGATGACGACAAGTGGGGACCCATGCACTGGATGCACGCCACGAGCACGGATTTGGTGCACTGGGAAGAACAGCCTGTCACCTTCTATCCCGACATGAATGGCACGATGTTCTCAGGCTGCATTGCCGTGGATGAAACGAACTCGTCCAAGCTGTTCTCGACAGATAAAGGCGGCCTGATTGCCTACATCACCGTCAACGGCAACGGACAGCGCATCAAGCTGGCTATCAGCGAGGATGAAGGCAACACCTGGAAGAAAGTGGACAAGATTGCAGCCGACTGGTCGGATGATCCCCTGCAGAGCATGGACTTCCGTGACCCAAAGGTCTTCCAGTGGGAGAATAAGTGGTTCATGGTGGTTGCTGGCGGACCCCTGCGCATCTACTCCAGTGAGGATATGGTCAACTGGAAAGTGGAAAGCACCTATTCGGATCTGCACACGGAGTGCCCGGACCTGTATCCCCAGGAAGTGAACGGTCAGGTGAAGTGGATCCTGTCCAGAGGCGGCCGCTACTACAAAGTCGGCGATCTGAAGGAAGTCAATGGCAAATGGACTTTCGTGCCGGATGACTACTACAAGGACAAAGACGGCGTCATGAACTTCGGCCGGGATTCCTACGCGGCGATGACTTATTACGTTTCCAGCTTCGGGACCGAAGAAAATCCGACCATTCCGGAAATCGTGGAGCTGAACTGGATGAATACATGGGATGACTACTGCAACCAGGTAGCCTCCACGGTCAACCAGAAATACAACGGAACCTTCAACCTGCATCTGAAGATTGGTCTGATCAAAGACGCCAACGGTGTCTACCGTCTGACTCAGACCCCCATTGATGCCTATGCAGGTCTTCGCGATGAAGGAACCACCTATGCCGCCACAGTGGGCCCGGACAACGACCTGCTGAAGGATTTCCAGGGCACGAGCTATGAAATCGTTTCCCGGTTTATGCCGGCGGAAGGTACAAAGAAAGTGGGCTTCAAGGTACGCACCGGTTCCAACGGTGAGGAAACTCTTGTGGTGTATGACCTGGAAAAGGATGCCATTACCCTGGACCGCTCCAAGTCCGGCATTCAGATTTCCGGCAAGTTCTCTGAAACCAACTCTCAGACACTGGGCGATCTGAAACAGACCACCAAAGCGACCCGGAATGCGGATGGTTCCATTGATCTGCATGTCTTTGTGGATGCCTCCAGTGTGGAAGTCTTCACGAACAACTACACCGTTGCAGGTGCCAACCAGATCTTCCCGCTGCCCACATCCCAGGGAGCATCTGTGGTTGTGGAAGGTGCTCCCTGCCAGGCAGACATCCAGATTTACAACCTGGCATCCACCTGGACCGACAAGGCGGACGCCGAAACATCCATTCAGTCTACCGATACCCTGAACCAGACTTTATATACAGGGAAGTCAAAGAAACTGAATGTCTATGTGATGCCGGTGACTGCACCCCAGGATATCCTCTGGAGTTCCGACAACGAGGATATAGTCACTGTCAGCGACAAGGGGCAGATCACAGGCATCAAGGCGGGTGAAGCCACCGTTACCGCCACAATGAAGTCCGATCCTGACAAATCCATCAGCTTCCAGGTTGCAGTCAAGGTGGATAACTTCAACACGAACATTGAAGATATCATCACCAATGGCGACTGGGTCATTGAGAATGATGAGCTGATCAACGACAACCATGGCCAGAATGCCTACTGGCTGTCCAAAGAAACCTATGACGGCGACTACACGGTTGATACTGATGTGAAATATGCCAGGGGTCTGGTCAACATTTTCTTTGGCTCCAACAGCAGCCCCTTTGATAATGGCGCTTATTCTGTACAGCTGAGAGACAATGCAAATCTGCGTTTGTTCCGGTTTGCGAAAGATGGAGTGGATGAAGACTCTGTCCAGCTCGCTGCACCGCTGAACGATGATGCCTACCACCACATCACCATTGCCAAGGAAGGAAAGACCGTCAAAGTATCTGTGGATGGAACAGAAGTTCTGACCCACACCTATGACAACGTGGATTCTCACTTCGATACCGCTCATGTAGGTCTTGGTCTGTGGGATGGCAAGGCATCCTTCAAAAACTTCATTGTGACAACCCCTGAACAGCCTGCTGTCGTTGACAAGGAAGCCCTGAAGGAAGAAACTGCCAAAGCCGATCACATGGACAAGACCGGATACACCGAGGAGTCTGTGGCTGCACTTGACAAAGCCGTGCAGGCTGCCATTGCCGTGCTGGAAAACCCGGATGCGGATCAGGCAGCAGTGGATAAGGCCCTGGCTGATCTGAATGCAGCGGTCAAGGCGCTGAAACCGAAGGAAGAAACACCGAAGGAAGCAGACAAGACCGCTCTGAACAAAGCCATCGAAAATGCCTCCAAAGTGGATCCTGCTCCTTATACACAGGAAAGCTGGGATGCATTTGCCGCAGCTCTGAAATCTGCGCAGGCAGTTGCTGCAGATGATAAGGCTGATCAGACGGCGGTAGACAAAGCCCTGGCAGATCTGGAAACCGCCAAAGCCGGTCTGCGTCAGATGGAAACACCGACACAGACAGATAAAACGGAACTGAACAAAGTCATTGCCGAAGCCGGAAAGCTGAACAAGGCAGAGTACACAACCGACAGCTGGAAGGCACTGGAAACGGCCCTGGCAGCTGCCAAAGAAGCTGCAGCCGATGACAAGGCGGATCAGACAGCGGTAGATGCAGCTGTAAAAGCGCTGAATGAAGCCGTGAAAAACCTGAAACCCGCTGCAGCTGCCACAGCCGTAAACAAAGATGCCCTGAACAAAGCCATTGCCGAGGCGGAAAAACTGAACAAAGCCGGTTATACCGCTGACAGCTGGAAAGCCTTTGAAGCAGCCCTGAAGGATGCCAAAGCCGTTGCTGCCGACGAGAAAGCCGATCAGGCCAAAGTGGATGCAGCTGCCAAGGCGCTGGAAGCCGCGAAAAAGGCTCTGGTCAAAGCTGTTGCCAACCCCGGAACCTCTGCAGGCACAAAGACACCGGGCAAGACACCCACAGCTGCTGTGACAGGTGCTGCCGCATTCTTCACCGCAGCCGGTGCAAGCCTTGCAGCCATGCTGGGCATCCGGAGTGCGAAACGCCGGAAAAACCGCTGAAATCACTGACAGATTTGTGTAATGAGTCTGTGTCCGGTACAGACTGCCTCTCCCTTGCCTGTGTCCGGACTCTGGCAGACCAGGAGCTGCAGCCCCGGAAGGGCTGACAGCTCACTGGACTGCCCACTTTGATTCTTCATCCGTCAATACCACAAAAAGACCGCTTTCCTCTGCCTGCCGGCAGAGGAAAGCGGTCTTTGTCTGTTCTTTCGGTGTTCTGATCAGCCTGTGGCCGGAAAGGGATTCAGCTGCGCAGATAGGAGCGAATTGTCTCCTCGATTTCCACCAGCTGCAGATCCAGATCTTCCGGATCAGCCGCGGCTTTTTCCATCCGGTCCGCCAGCTGTTCCCGGGCGGATTCGTATTTCGCAAACCGCACTCTGGTCCCTTCCTGGTTCATGATCGCCCGCACAGTATCGCCGGACAGCCCGGAATCATCCAGAAATGCATCCAGCAAAGACTTGTCAGTCTGCAGCACACACATTCCCTGAGAATGCTCCAGGATGCCTGTCTGAGTTGTCTGATTCACACAGAATTCCTTCATGAGATCCCAGGCCAGTTCTCCGTCACGGGTCCCGGCGCTCATGCCCATGACCAGACTGTCCCCGGCATAGCGGATGGTCCGGTCCGCTGCCTGGGGAAGACTGATGCAGATCCAGTCAAACCCGGAATACTTCTTCACTTTCCAGGGCCAGGGATTGTAGGTGATGAACTCCGCATAAGACATCGGAGCAAAAGCCACCCGCCCGGCCTCCATGAGCACCTCCCGCTCTGTCTGACTGCCCATGAACTCCGTCAGCTGCCGATAGGTTTCTGTCACTTTCCGCACCTGATCGCCCCGGAGATCCACGTTGTGGCCGTCATCCGAGAAGAGGTCCAGACCGCTGGCTTCTGCCAGATCCAGCCAGTCGTAATCCACCACACCATACTGATCCGGGGTGCCATCGTGATTCAGATCCCTGGTCAGCTGCCTGCACAGAGCCAGGAACTGTTCCGGCGTCCAGGATTCCTCCGGGACCTTCAGTCCTTCCTCCTTCAGCAAAGAGACATTCACGAACATGAGACGGGGATTCATCATATAAGGAAGGGCATATTGCGAATACTGATATTTTCCGGACTGGACAGCGGCGGGAAAGAAGTCCGATTCCGAACAGCTGTCATCCTGCCGGAGGTAGGGATCCAGGTTTTTCAGCACCCCCAGACTGGCGTATTCGCCGAACTTTTCATCGGGCATGACAAAGACATCGGGAACCTCTCCCATCACCACGGCATCATCGAGCCATTGGGTGTAGTCGTTTATCCGGATCCCGGATTCATACACCACATCCACCATCGGATGGTTCGCTTTAACCGCGCGATGGCTTCGTCAATATACTCATAGCCGGAAGACTCATGCACCTGCCAGGGACTGCCCGCATAGATTCCCAGCCGCAGGGTACGGCGTCCTGTCAGAGTGCAGCCGCAGAGGTTCATCACCATGGACAGACACAATCCGGCTACAGCCAGCCCCAGGACACTTCTTCTGACCTGACCGGTTCTCATAGCCGGAACATCGCCGACTGCACCGCCCAGATGGCCAGCTGGGTCCGGTCCCGAAGATCCAGCTTGGCAAGAATCTGCGAAAGGTAGTTCCGGATGGTGCCCTCCGAGAGGTACAACGTACCGGAAATCTCCTTATTGGACTTGCCCTTTCCCACCTCGCGGATGATCGCCCGCTCCGTCTCTGACAGGGACGCTTCCTTTTCGGGTTCCACTTCAATGCCGGTGGATTCCGGAACCCGGGAAAACATATCCACCACTTTGTGAGCCACATCCGGGTTGATCATGGCCCCGCCGTGATGGACGGTTCTGATCGCCTTGACCAGATCCTGACTGGGGAGGCCCTTGAGAAGATAGCCCGAGGCGCCGTACCGCAGGGCGGAATACACGAAGTCATCATCGTCAAAGGTGGTCAGAATGATCACCTTCACATGAGGAAAGCGTTTTTTGATTTCCCGGGTGCACAGAACCCCGTCAATCCGGGGCATGCGGATATCCAGAACCGCCACATCCACCGGCATCTGACCAATGAGAGACAGAGCCTGGGCTCCATCCTGGGCTGTGGCACAGACATGGATGTCCGGTTCGCATTCCAGCACGATTTTCAGAGACTCCCGGATCATGGCCTGGTCGTCTGCAAGGATCACATTCATTCTCGGTATTCTCCTTTCGTCAGCGGGATCCGCGCTTCTGTCAGAAAGCCGTCAGATCCGTCAAAGTGCAGCGTTCCATGCAGAGAAGAGACATTCTCTTCCATCTGCGTCAGGCCATACCCATAGGTGATGGTCTTCTGCGGCAGTCCGCGGCCGTTGTCCCGGACCGTGATTACCAGCCAGTCACCGTCGACCGCGAAACGGACAGCTGCATGGGTGGCGACCCCGTGGCGCCGGGCATTGGTGATGGACTCCTGCACCAGGCGGAAGCACACATCTTCTTTGGCCTTGTCCACGTCCAGAGAATCCGCCTGATAGTCCAGGTCGATGGTCATGGCCGTGACAGACTCGAACTCCCGGATCATTTTCTCCAGGGCCCCCTTCAGGCCACGCTGTTCCAGGGCTCCGGGCCGCAGTTTCTGAAGACTCGCGCGGACATCGCCGATGCCCTCGGAGACCACCTGCCGCACCAGATGCAGCTGGGATTTCGCCATTTCCGGGTTTTTGTCCATGATCACCAGGGTGGCGTCAATGCCCGCCGCAATCCCTGTGAGGGCATGTCCCAGTGTGTCGTGGATTTCCCGGGCCAGCCGTTTGCGCTCCCGGCTTTCCGCGATCTGTTCCGTCATCTGTGCATAATGCCGCAGATCTTCGTTGACACGGTTCATCATGTTCAGTTCCTGCGCGATGTTCTCCTTCTCCTGGTGCAGGTCAATCAGAAACTCGCACATGAAGGCGATGAACAGCACCAGCGTGGCGGACTCCAGCAGCGACTGCCCGAAAGCCAGCAGGCTCGAGGTGCTGTGTTCAAATACCGAAAAGTAGACACCGGTGCTCACCATGGGGATCATGGGGGTGATCACTTCGTAGGAAAACAGCAGGTACAGTCCGGTCAGGATACTGCCGATGCCCACCATGTACCGGGCCTGGAATCCCCGCATGGTGTACAGGACATCGGAGAACACCAGCAGAAGCAGTGGACGGCAGCTCAGGTTCACGTTCCAGATGATGATGCAAGCCAGCAGTGTCTTGAAGCCGGCACAGAGCAGGATCCCGGACTTGCTTCCCTGGGCGGTATTGAGAATGAGCCAGCTCAGGAGACTGCAGAGAATGAAACTCAGCCAGAACACCATCCAGGGACTGGAAGGAGCGTGCGGGATGGACTGCAGAAAGGAAGAGGATTCTCCGGATTCCACAATGTGCAGCGATCCTGCCAGCATGACGCCGGCGGTGTACAGGACCAGCAGGAAACTCAGTGCCGTCATGGCCTGACGGATCCGCTTCATGGCCAGGATATTATTCATGTCACTGCCACTCCGTCAGGGAATACCCGCCGATGGTTTTCCCGTCAATCAGGGACACTTCCACAGGGATGTAATGAGGCACGCGTTTTCCGGACAGATGCTCATACATCGTGCTTGCCGCAATGGAACCGATGGAGATTGGGGATTGCGCCACTGTCGCGAACTGAGCGGGATGGACTGCAATCCGGCTCTTCATGTCCGGCGTGCCGTCAATGCCATACACCAGAACGGAATTCAGTCCCGCTTCCTCGAGGGCTGCGATGGCTCCAAGAGCCGAGGGGTCGTTGAGGGCCATCACGACCGATCCGTCCGGGTGCAGACGAATGAGTTCTTCCATGGCCGGCATGGCCTGTTCGAGCTGTCCCTCGCATTCGGCTTCCCCGATCACTGTATACCCCGGGACGGATTCCACCACCGAGAGAAATCCGCGGATCCTGTCACTCGCGGAGACCGCTTCAGAATGCCGCAGGAGCCAGATCCTGGCGGAATCGGTTTTCTCCAGCAGGTCCTGGCCGCACTGCCTGCCTGCATCGTAGTTGTCCGAAATCACCGTCGACAGCAGCATGGAGTCATCCTTGAGCGTGGAATCCACGGCAATCACCGGGATCCCCGCCTTCTGTGCCCGGCGCAGGACCGGACCCAGGGATACGGAGTCCACGGGATTCACAAAAATCCCGTCCACGTCATCGGCTATAAACTGCTCCACCTGTTCAATCTGCCGGTCGGCATTCATGAGGGGATCGCGAACCACCAGACTGTCACCGTGTTCTGTGACAGCCTTACGCAGTTCCGTGTTGATGACCTGATAAAACGGGTTGTTCATGGTCATGTACGTCGCCCCGAACACAAGATGTTCCCGCCGGATGATTCCCGCTGTGAACACCAGAGATCCCAGGGCAAAGACCGCCATCATGACCAGCCAGAACCGCAGGTTTCCCTTCAGATTCTTCATAGTCCAATTCACCGCTTTCTTCCTCTGTCATTTTCTGATTATCAGAACGATTTTGCAAAGAAATTCGACGAATCGGGGGATATGTTGAAAATAAACGTATGATTCTTTGGAATCATAAAGTTATGGCAGGATTCCGCCGATGCCGGCATGTGTCAAGTAGTGCCGGAGAGTACGAAAAAACCGCAGAACGGTCTGCGGCTTCCGGCCAACTGGCGTGCGGTAAAAAGCGGTTCCTGCCTGTAAGGCCAGTCAGAGGTTTTCGTCCTGGCCGGAGCCGGCGGATCATCTGCCCAAAACCAGCAACATCACCATGAATGAATTAAAACAGACTGTTTTATCCGGCAGGCAGTCAGTATAATGGTCCCATTGGCAGGACCAATAGCTCTATCCAACTCCCTGCATGCGGTCCAGGCATGCGGCTGCCGGAAGGTTCTGCAGGAAAGGGAAGCATGGAAGACAAGAAGCAATATGAACTGGTCCTCTGCGAAAACGATCCGCTGCAGAGGGAAGACATGATCCGGATCCTTTCGCAGCTGGCACCGGAGCTGGTCATTCGTCCTGTCACAGGATCCCTGGAACTGCAGCAGCTCCTGCAGGGGCCGCAGACAGCCGGCACGAAGCGGATATTTCTCATGGACATTGTCCTGGACAACGGGGAAGACGGCATTGATCTGGCCAGATACATTCACCGCCTGGCCCCCGGGGCGCCGGTGATATTCATGAGCGCCTACCTGGAAAAATCCTGTGAGGTCTATGATGTGGAACACTGCTACTTCATATACAAGCCGCAGAAGGAACAGCGGCTGAAAGCCGCGTTGTCCAGGGCGCTGCGCCAGCTGCAGGACCAGCCCAAACCACTGGTGATCCACGATGGAACGGCCATCTACCGGGTGGAGCCTTCGTCCATCCTGTGCATGGAACGGGTCCGGCGCTGAACGTTCATCACCTGCCGGAACCGGGTGCTGAAAGCCAGAGAAGATCTGCGCACTCTGCTCGAGCAGCTGCCGGACAGCTTTGTGCAGTGTCACCGCAGCTATGTGGTGAATTACTCCATGACCGCTGCCTTCTACGGCACAGAATTCGAACTTGCCAACGGACTGCGCATTCCGGTCTCCAGAGCTCATCAGGTTGAAATCCGCCAGTCCTACAGCCGGTTCCTGCTCCGGGAGGAATCATTGTGCTGAAGGGCAAGCCGCTGATTTACATGATTCTGTTTTTCGTGTCTGAAGCGCTCATGGTCGGCGCTTCGGCATTTCTGTTTCGCAGCTGGAGCTATGAACAGGCACAGGTGGCCATCCTGGGCCTGTTTGCAATCAGCGCCTTTCTCTGTCTTTTGCTCATGAAGTCTCTCATGGCCATGATCCGCCGGGATGCATCGGCCCAGGCACTGGAAACACTGAAGGACATGGAGCTCGAGCAGCTCGCGGCGATGGTGGAGACCGGTCAGGAAATCGAAGCCATACGGTCCCGTATCCGGAAACACCCGTCAGTCATCCAGGACCTGGAGGAGGACCTTCCGGATCTGTATGTCAGCCGCTGTGACAACCCGGTGGCGGATGCCATCCTGTTCAGGAAGTCCAGAGAAATGAAAGAACAGAACATCCGCAGTCATTTTCAGGTCTCGCTTCCGGCAGACCTGCCGCTGGATTCGGCCATTCTTTTGAGCCTGCTCACAAACCTGCTGGACAATGCCATCCTGGCTGCCTTGCAGTGTCCGCCGGAGCGCCGGTTTGTGTCTCTGGAAGCCGGACTGCGGCGCAACTGTCTGGTCTGCATTTGCGAAAACTCCGTTTCTGACAACGCCGCCATCACCCCTGGTCTTTCCAGCAAAAACAAGCCTGGTCACGGGCACGGACTGCAGATCCTGGAAGATCTCTGCACACAGCAGGGAGGCCAGCTAAAGGGTGTCATGGAAAACGGCCGGTGCCGGTTCACTGCCACTCTCTGGCTCGAGGAAGAAGCATGACCATCAACTGGCTTCATCTGCTGGTCCTGGTCCTGCAGTGCCTGGTGCAGTCCTGGTTTCTGAGCCGGTATTTCGATGCCGGACGTCGGGGCTTTCTGATATATGCCGGTTTTTTTCTGTTCATCCTGTATCCCCTGGATGCCATCTGTCCCCTGGACTGGGCGCTGCTGAAAAATATCCTGAACTGCATAGCCCTGCTGCTGCTGTTTCGGGTCATGAACCCGGAACTGAGCCTGAAGCAGCGGCTGCTCGGCTTTGTCCTGTACTGGCTTCCGCTGCCGCTGTGTGAAATCCCGGTTCACAGTCTGATCCATCTGCTGAACATGCAGTTCATTTTTTCCCAGGAGATTTATGTGCTGTTTGGTCAGACTCACTGGCTTCTGGGACTGGCACAGCTGCTCGCCACATGGATCATGGCGCTGATCTACGGACTGATCCTGAAAAAAGTCCGCTCTTCGAGCCCCAGTCAGACACTGTTTCTGTACCTCACGTCTTTGCTGGCCAGTCTTTCCATCCTGGCTTTCTACTGCATCAGTCTGTCTTATCCCCGTGGTTATGCCGCGACCTGGCAGCAGTATGTACTCATGACGGTCATGCTGGCGGCTTTCGATGTGTGGTTTGCCGTTTCTCTCCATCGATATATGCAAAGACAGACAGACATCAGAGCCGGACAGATCATACGGCAGGAATACCGCAAGCAGCTGCAGGCACTGCTCAAGCCCGACCTGAGCCGGCAGGAACTGCGCCGGTTTCGCCACGATCTGATCAACGTCCTGGAACATGAGCGGCTGACGCAAAACAGCCGCTCCGCAGATGATCTTCCCTGACAAATCCGCCTGCCTGCAGTCTGTCGCACGCAGGCTTTTTTCTCCTGATCAGTGATGCCGATGCCGGCCAAATGGTCCCGGGACCTGTAAATCCACGGGTTTCAGGACGGAAGACCGCTGCCTTTGTCTGATATATGTGCATACATATAAAAAAATACGTATATTCAGCCATCACAGGCTCGCTTTCCGAGTCCTGTGTTCTATAATGAGGACAGAAACGAGGTACTTCAAAAATGGCGATTGTGAAACTGCACCCCGCGTTCAAGGATTACATCTGGGGCGGGACCAAGCTGAAAGAACTCTACAATAAAAAAACCGACATGGATCCCCTGGCCGAGAGCTGGGAACTGTCCACACACAAAGACGGTCAGAGCGAGGTCGTGACCGGAGACGATGCCGGCAAGACCCTGTCCCAGTATATTGAAGACAAGGGCTGGCAGGTTCTGGGAACTGACTGCAGGGACATGAACCGGTTCCCGGTGCTGATCAAGCTCATCGACGCAAAGCAGCCGCTGTCGATTCAGGTGCACCCGGATGACGAATATGCCTGGCGTGTGGAGGGTGAGCCTGGAAAAACCGAAATGTGGTACATCCTGGATGCCGAACCCGGCGCTTTCCTGTATTTCGGCGTAAAGCGCCACACTGACCGGGAGGAATTCCGGAAGGCCATCGAAGACGGCACGGTTCTCGACCTGCTTCGGGCGGTTCCGGTCCACAAAGGCGATGTGTTCTTCATCAAGTCCGGCACGATCCATGCCATTGGCGCCGGCATCCAGATCTGCGAAATCCAGCAGAACTCCAACACCACCTACCGTGTCTATGACTTCGGACGGGTGGGCAAGGACGGCAAGCCCAGGGAACTGCACATTGACAAGGCCCTGGATGTGTCGATTTTCGATCCCATCGACTCCGACTTCAAGCCCATCGGAGAGAAAGTGGACAACGGCCAGGCTTCAACCGAAATGCTGGCAACCTGCAACTACTTCACAACCTTCGTGACGGAAGTGCATGGCAAGGTGACCATTGACCAGGATGACGAAAGCTTCGGCTCGATCATCATGATCGAAGGCGATGCGATCATCTCCAATGACGGCACCGAGCTGCATGCCAACAAAGGCGACTCGATTTTCATCGACGCAGGCAGCGGCAAGGTCGATATCGTGGGCAACTGCGCCTATATCTACACACGGGTATAAGCAGAAACAGATCCTCTGATTCCCGTGACCGCCTGCAAGACAGGCCGGCACAGACGCATGAAGAGAACGGGAAGCCGGAAATCCGGTGTTCCCGTTTTTTCTTTCACCCGATTGTGAGAAGCTGTGTATACTGGCTGTGCCGATGCTGGCACACAGGGCCTGTGGCTGCAGAGGCAAGCCCGAAGGTGACAGCAGACACCAAAAACAAAGGAGGGCTGCATGGAGACAGAACGAAGCATGAATGCAGATCCGGAAACCGTCAATCCGGCACCGGGGTTTGCCCGGCCTTTGATGGACTGGTACCAGGCCCATCACCGGGATCTGCCATTTCGACGGGATCGAGAGCCGTACCACATCTGGGTGTCGGAGATCATGGCCCAGCAGACCCGCATTGAGGCCATGGTGCAGTACTATGACCGGTTCATGACGCTGTTTCCCACGGTGCAGGACCTTGCGGCTGCGGATGAAGACACGCTCCACAGGGCCTGGCAGGGACTTGGATATTATTCCCGGGTGCGGAATCTGCAGAAGGCCGCGCAGATCGTGGCACGGGAAGGAATGCCCCGGTCAAAGAAGGAACTGCAGACACTGCCGGGAATCGGTCCTTATACCGCGGGGGCCATCGCCTCGATTTCCTTTGGCGAAAAAGCCGCTGCGGTGGACGGGAATGTGCTGCGGGTGTTCGCAAGACTGTATGATATCCGGGAGGATGTCACGAAACCGGCGGTGAAGCGGGAAATCGAGGCCCGGGTCCTGGATGTCATGATCGAACCGTATGGAGAGTTCAACCAGGCCATCATGGAACTCGGGGCTCTGGTATGCACGCCCGGGACCCCGGACTGTGCGGGCTGTCCGGTGAATCAGTGGTGTCTGGCAAAGGATCCGGCATCACTGCCGGTCCTGCCGGAAAAGAAGCGGAAAACAGAGGAGGAGAAAACCTTCCTGATCTATACAGACGGGTACAGGATGCACCTGGAAAAGCGCCCCGCAAAGGGCCTTTTGGCCGGACTATATGGCTTTCCTGAAGGCGAAGTTTCCAAAGACACAACCGGGATCCATCCGCTGCCGCGATACGACCATGTTTTTACCCACAAGATCTGGCATATCTCCGGCTGGCTGGTTCCTGTCGAACAAGGGGCCATGGCCCAGATGTATACGCCGGAGGAAATCGAAGCCGGCATGGCGGTTCCCACCGCCTTCCAGCCTCTGTACAAAGCCGCCTGCAGGCTGCTGGCTGAGGGAATCATCGGCAGGGAGCGGGTCAGTGAAAACACACAGGACTGACGGCTGTGCCGAGGCGAGGCGATTCCTTTATATATAAGAAGGACACCGGGAGCGGACGGTGTCGGAAAGGCAACAGTGATATGAACGATACAACCATCGAGAGCTTTACCCTGGACCATTCAAAAGTGAAGGCCCCGTATGTGCGGCTCATCAGCGAACAGACCGGTCCTGCCGGAGACGTGATTTCCAACTATGATGTCCGGCTGACACAGCCCAATGTGCAGGAGATCCCCACGGGTGCCATCCACACCCTGGAGCACCTGCTGGCGCTCTACCTGCGTCCGCAGCTGGAGGGCTACATTGACTGTTCCCCCTATGGCTGCCGCACGGGGTTCCATCTCCTGACATGGGGCCATGGCGATCCGGAACAGGCGGCAAAGGCCCTGAAGAATGCCCTGGAGCAGGTGCTGGAAACCGAATGGGAGGATATACCGGGCACCCGGGCCGAAGAGTGCGGCAATTACAAGGATCACTCCCTGACCGGCGCGAAAGCCTGGGCGGGCGAGATTCTGGAAAAGGGCATTTCATCGAATGCCTTCGAGCGCAGACTGGTGTAGACGCGCGGAATGAAGCTGATCATAAACGGGGATGACTTCGGAATCACCCCTGCCTGCAATGAAACCATCATCGACTGTTACCGCAAGGGAAGACTGACTTCCTGCTCGCTGATGACGAACATGCCCGCTGCTGAAGAAGCAGCCGGACTGTGGAAGCAAAACCCGGGGCTGAGTGTGGGCCTGCATGTCTGCCTGACCGCAGGCAGGCCACTGACACGACCGGCTTCGCTGATGAAGGAAGACGGGACCTTTGACAAATCCATCTGGACTGGCGGTCAGGCGATTGATCTGCAGGAGATGGAAACCGAGATCCAGGCGCAGTTTGACCGGTTCGTGGAACTCACCGGGAAGAAGCCGGAACACCTGGATTCCCATCATGGCATCGAGCGGATCCCCGGGGCAGCAGCCATCATGGAACGGCTCTCCGGAAAATACCACATCCCGCTGCGGATGTTCATGGCGCCGGAAGAAAACGGACCCGTCCCCTTTGTGCTGCCCAGACTCTGCCTGGCGGGCTCGTCGGATGACTGCCTGCAATCTCCGGAGGACTTTGTACAGAAACTGGCCGGACAGGCCGGGGACGCCGGGTGGGTGGAACTGGCCCTGCATCCGGGCAGAGCCGATGCGGACCTTGCAGCTCTCTCCAGCCTGTGCAAAGGCAGGGAGGCCGATGCCGCCAACCTGTTATCAGAGACTTTCGGTGCGTTTCTCGACAGACCGGATGTGGAACTGTCTTCCTGGCGGGGTGTACCGGAAAGAACGCCGGAAACAAACTGACTGCCTGAAACAAAGAAGGCCTGTCTGATGGCCTTCTCTGTCCGGCATTTCCGGCTCGTCATTTCAGCAGTCCACCACCCCTCACAACCTCCGGCCTGACCTGTCAGGGTTTCCCTGCCAGGCAGGATGGACGGTTGTATTGTATTATTTAGTACAATAAACCCGCCTGACAGGATACTCTCCGCCCTGCCGACATGATATAATCAAAACTATCGGAAGATGGAAGGAGTATATATGGCAGTATTTGGCGGACTCTTTTCCGAAGAGAAAAGGGAACTGAAAAAACTGGAGAAAACAGCCGACCAGGTCCTGGCGCTGGAGCCCAAAATGCAGGCGCTGAGCGACGAAGAGCTGAAAGATAAAACACGTGAATACCGCGAACGTCTGGAAAAAGGCGAAACCGTGGACGACCTGCTGCCCGAGGCATTTGCGACTGCCCGGGAAGCCGCATTCCGCGTCATCAACGAGAAACCCTACAAGGTGCAGATCATGGGATCCGTGGCCATGCACAGGGGCGACATTGCGGAGATGAAGACCGGTGAAGGAAAGACCCTGACAGCCACCATGGCAGTCTACCTGAATGCACTCTCCGGGCAGGGTGTGCACGTGATCACCGTCAACGAATACCTGGCCGGCCGTGATGCCGCCTGGATGGGCGAGATTTACCGCTTCCTGGGCCTGAGCGTCGGCGTGAACAAACGGGAGCTGTCTCCGCGGGAAAAGCGCGAGGCCTATGCATGCGACATCACCTACACGACCAACTCCGAGCTGGGATTCGACTACCTGCGCGACAACATGGTCACAGACGTGAAGGACCGTGTCATGCGGGGACTGCACGTGGCCTTCGTGGATGAAGTCGACTCGGTCCTGATTGATGAATCCCGGACTCCGCTGATCATTTCCGGTGGCAAGAAGCAGACCGCCAACCTTTATATTGCGGCGGACCGCTTCGTGAAGACGCTGACAAAGCCGGAGTATGAATTCGACAAATCCACAAAGGAAAACAAGCTGCTCTCCGGCGACTATGACATCGATGAAAAGACCCGCCAGGTCATGCTGACGGACGACGGTGTGGCCAAGGCCGAGAAATACTTCGGGCTGGACAACCTGTACGACCTGGACCACACCCAGCTGGTACACCACATCAACCAGGCCCTGCGTGCCAACTACATCATGATGCGCGAAGTGGAATATGTGGTGAATGACGAGCAGGAAATCGTGATCGTCGACCAGTTCACCGGCCGCATGATGCCGGGCCGTGCCTACTCGGACGGGCTGCACCAGGCCATCGAAGCGAAGGAAGGCGTGCCCATCAAGGAAGAGACGTCCACGCTGGCAACGATCACCTACCAGAACTTCTTCCGTCTTTATGAGAAGCTGGCGGGCATGACCGGTACGGCGAAGACCGAGGAAGAGGAATTCCTGTCCACCTACAACATGAAGGTCATCGTGATTCCCACAAACCGTCCCATTGCCCGTCAGGACCTTCCGGATGAAATCTATTCCCGGAAGGAATCCAAGTACCGGGCCCTGGTGAACAAAGTCAAGGAACTCCACGAGAAGGGACAGCCTGTGCTGGTGGGCACCATTGCGGTGGAAACCAGTGAGCTGATTTCCAATATGCTGGATGCGGAAAAGATCCCCCACGAGGTGCTGAATGCCAAGAACCACGCCCGTGAAGCGGAGATCGTCGCAAAGGCGGGCCGCCCGGGCAGTGTGACCATTGCCACGAACATGGCCGGCCGTGGTACCGACATCAAACTGACAGAACAGAGCCGGAAACTCGGCGGTCTGGCAGTCCTGGGCTCCGAGCGGCATGAATCCCGGCGTATCGACAACCAGCTCCGCGGGCGGTCGGGCCGTCAGGGCGATCCCGGATTCTCCCGGTTCTATGTCTCCCTGGAGGATTCGCTGATCGTGCGCTTCGGCGGTGACAAGCTGCAGGCGCTTTTCAACAAAATGGGCGACGAGCAGATCGAATCCAAGGCCGTGACGAAGTCCATCACCATGGCGCAGAAGCGTGTGGAAGGCTTCAACTTCGATACCCGGAAGACACTGCTGGACTACGATGACGTGCTTCGGCGGCAGCGTGAAATCATCTACGCGCAGCGCAACAAGATCCTGGAGAGCGAAGAAGTCCATGACCTGGTGAAGGTGATCCTGGAGAAGGCCATTGACCAGGCCATGCAGGCAAACCTGTCCAATGAAAAGAAACAGTCCGTGGATGCAGCGGGCCTGGCGAAGTCCCTGGAAATGATGGGCCTGCAGGATGACAAGGCCATCCATGCGGAGGAACTGGAAGGCAAGTCCTTCGACGAAGTCCGTGACTACCTCTACGACAAGGTATGGAACGGCTACGAAAACGAGATCAAAGATGTCCGCAGCCAGTTTCTGCCCTTCGAGAAGACGGTGGTCCTGCGCAACATCGACCGCAACTGGATTGAGCACATCGACCGCATGGACAAGCTGCGTTCGGGCATCTATCTGCGTTCCTATGCGCAGAACAACCCCCTGCAGCAGTATGTGCAGGAAGGATTCGACATGTTCGAGGACATGAACACCCGGATCGACCGGGAAATCGCGTTCTTCCTCATGAAGGTGCGCATCCGGCGGGAACCGCAGCAGGCATAAAATGGTCCGGCCGGTGTCTGCCGGCTGGGCGGACACAGACACAGACCGCTGTGTCAGACCCGGGACCCTCGCGAAGGGTCCCTTTGTCCTGTTATACTGACAAAAAGGCAGCTGCCGCCTGTCAGGCAGGAAGAAGCAGAAAAACGGTCCGGAGACCGGGAAGGTGATACGTGATATGGAACTGTATGAACTGAGACAGAATCTCGCCGCAGATCAGGAAAAACTGACAGCCCTTGGAGAGTCGCTGGATCTGCCGGCCAAGGAAGAGGAGATCCGATGCCTGGATGATGCGACCATGGAGCCGGATTTCTGGAGTGACCAGAAAAAGGCCCAGGGTGTGATCCGCAAGCGCAACGGGCTGAAGGACATCGTGGACTCCTATGAGTCGCTTAAGGAACAGTATGACGGCCTGGCCGAAACGGCTGCGGTGCTCAAGGATGACTTCGATGAAGAGCTCATGGAAATGGCAGAGGAAGAATATGCCGGGGCTTCGAAGGGTATGGAGGAATTCGAGATCAAGGTCCTGCTTTCCCATGAATATGACAGCTCCAACGCCATCCTGGAACTGCATCCGGGTGCCGGCGGGACGGAGTCCTGCGACTGGGCGGGGATGCTGTACCGGATGTATACCCGCTATGCCGAACGCAAGGGCTACAAAGTCACGGTCCTGGACTACCAGCCGGGGGAAGAAGCCGGCATCAAGAGCGTGACCATGCTGGTGGAAGGCGACAAAGCCTACGGGTATCTCAAGGGAGAAAAAGGCGTGCACCGCCTGGTGCGGATCTCGCCCTTTGACGCAGGGGCCCGGCGTCACACATCCTTTGCCAGCCTGGACGTCATGCCGCAGTTCAATGACGAAATCGAAATCGAGATCAAGCCCGAGGACCTGATCGTGGAAACCAAACGGGCCAGTGGGGCCGGCGGTCAGCACATCAACAAGACCGACAGCGCCATCCGCATGGTGCACAAGCCCACAGGCATCGTGGCCACCTGCCAGTCGGAACGAAGCCAGATCCAGAACCGGGAAAAGGCTTTGCAGATCCTGAAGTCCCGGCTGTATCAGCTGGAGATCGAGGAGCAGGAAAAGAAGATCCGGGAACTCAAGGGAGAACAGTCCGCCAACGAATGGGGCAGCCAGATCCGAAGCTATGTCCTGCATCCCTACACCATGGTGAAGGACGTGCGGACCGGACAGGAAACCAGCCAGGCTCAGAGCGTGCTGGACGGCGACCTGGATGACTTCATCTTCGCCTACCTGAAATCCCAGGTGGCGTAGAGCCAGAACCAAACGCAAGCGCCCGGCATATGCCGGGCGCTTCGATTTGTTTCCGGTATACAGAGGAACGCTGCTGCGGACAGGCCGGCTTCAGCCAGAAGAAGCAGCCCACCAGACGGAGGCCGGTGTCAGATACATGCGATATGTCACCGGGAGGGCGCGGAGATTGACGGTCATACAGAAGTTAGTATACACTAACTACAGACAGAGAGATCGGGATCATTCCGGATCTCTCCAGGAGAAACACCATGATCAGACGAAAACTGAACAAATACATGTGGGTTCTCTCCGGTGCCGCGCTGCTGTATGCAGCCGGCCTCCCGCTCTAGAGAACCAGCCACAACAATACAGACCAGACTGGGTTGTCCATTTCCTGCAGCATGAAAGAGGAAGGGTGACCCGGTCTTTTTGCATCGGCAGTCTGTCACCTGCCTCCGGCGGTCTCTGCCCGGAGCCTGCAGACAGAAAAAGCGGGAAGCGACACGCTGGTCCTTCCCGCTTTCCTGTCATTTGGCTCACACCATCGGCATCAGCTCAGTTTCATCAGCTCTTTTCAAACAGGTCCTTTCCCGCACCGCATACAGGGCAAACCCAGTCTCCCGGGAGCTCTTCGAAGGGGATCTCTCCGTCGTAGACATAGCCGCACAGGCTGCACGTCCAGGCAGGGGCGCCCTCTTCCTTTTCTTCCACAGCTGCTTCTTCCATCGCCGCGCCTTCACATGTGAACAGGTCCTTCGTTGCCCCGCACATCGGACAGGTCCAGTCCCCGGGCAGATCTTCGAACGGAACCTCTCCATCATAGACATAACCACACAGACTGCACGTCCAGACAGGACCCGTCGCAGAAGCTGTCACTTCTTCGGTCTCGACAAGCTCTGCCTCCGGTTCCTCGGCCGGTTCGAACAGATCCTTCGTTGCGCCGCATACCGGACATACCCAGTCCGCCGGCAGGGCCGCAAAGTCCGTGCCTGCGCTGACACCGTTCTCCGGATCACCCACCTGCGGGTCATAGACATAGCCGCACAGACTGCAGACCATCAGCTGCCCCGGTGTCCCGGGTTCCTGTCCGGAGAGCTCCTTTGCCAGCATGGGCAGGATGGCGTTCATATCCCCGACAATGCCGTAGTCTGCCCGTTTGAAAATCGGCGCATTGGGATCCGTGTTGATCGCCACCACCGTCGTCACATCCTCAATGCCCTTCAGGTGCTGCACCGCACCGGAGATACCTGCTGCGATGTACAGGTCTCCATGGGTTTTCTGCCCCGACAGGCCGATATACCGGTCCATGCCCATGAAGTGATGCACCTCTGCCGCCGGGCGCGAACCCGCAAAGACAAAGCCCATGGCTTTCGCGGCTTCTTCGGCAGCTTTCGCATTCCGGACATTGCCGGCACCCTGGCCGATTGCCAGGATCTTCTTCGCGGACGCAATGGGGGCATCCACTGCCTCCGGTTCGCCGAGTCCTTTCTGCCGCAGGATAGATACCAGTTTCTTCACCGATGCCTCCAGTGACAGCTCGTCGATCATCTGCGCCTTCTTTTCGGTTTCCTTTCCGTGGTTTTTCATCTTGCCCAGGATGTGACTTGCAATGACCACCCGCTGAATCTCGTTGGTTCCCTCGTAAATCGTGGTGATCTTCGCGTCCCGGTACCGTCGTTCCACGCCCATTCCCTTGAGATAGCCGCTGCCGCCGAAAATCTGCAGTGCGTCGTTGCAGACCTCCAGGGCGATGTCCGAGGCATACATCTTCGCCATGGCCGCTTCCTTGGAATACGGCTTGCCCGCCTGCTTGAGCTCCGCCGCGTGATAGACCAGCAGTCTGGCAGCCTCGAGCTTTGTGGCCATATCCGCAAGCTTGAAGGAAATCCCCTGATTCCTGCCGATGGGGGCGCCGAACTGCACGCGTTCCTTCGCATAGGCCAGGGCATCCTCATACGCACCTTGGGCGATGCCGAGTGCCTGGGCGGCAATGCCGATGCGCCCGCCATCCAGTGTGGCCATGGCGATCTTGAAGCCCTGTCCTTCGAGCCCAAGCAGGTTTTCCTTCGGGACACGCACGTTGTCAAACTGCAGCTCCGCTGTGCAGGAGGACCGGATGCCCATCTTGTCATAGGGCTTCGAGAAGGTGAATCCGGGCATGTCCTTTTCGACGATAAACGCCGAAATCCCGCGGGTGCCCTTTGCGGGATCCGTGCTGGCGAACACCACATAGGTGTCGGCTTCCGGGGCATTGGTGATGAAGATCTTCCTGCCGTTGAGGATATAGTCATCCCCGTCCTTCACGGCTGTGGTCTCTGTGCCGCCGGCATCACTGCCTGCATTCTCCTCTGTCAGGCCGAAGGCAGCCAGTTTGCGGCCGGAGGCGATATCCGGCAGGTATTTCCGCTTCTGTTCCTCGTTTCCGAAATGGGCAATGGGGTAGGTGCCCAGGGAAGTGTGAGCAGAGAGGATGACGCCGATGCCACCGTCCACGCGGGAGAGTTCCTCGACGGCAATGGCGTAGGATTTCACATCTGCGCCGGCACCTTCGTACTCCGTTTCATAGGGCAGTCCCATGAGACCGGCATCGGCCATCTGCTTCACGAACTCCCGGGGAAACTTGTCGTTCAGGTCCAGGTCCATGGCCATGGGCGGGATGTTGTCTTCCGCCAGGGTCCGCACCTTCTGCCGGAATGTCTCGTAGTCAGTCATGTTCGTATTCTCCTTTTTATTCAGTATAGCTTTTTATTCAGTATAGCGGTTTCAATTGGTGCATTGCTGACACTTTGCTTTGGGTTGTCTCAAAGACTGTGTCTCGCGCGGCTTTCCGGGAGCCGGGAAACAAAAATGGTATACTGTCCACAGGAGTGATTGCATGCCGAAATACCAGGACCTGTACCAGGACCTTGCGAAAAAGATCCGGGAGGGCACCATCAAGGAAGATACATGGCTGCCGTCCGAGCCGCAGCTCATGGAGCAGTACGGCACAGGAAAGGACACCGTCCGAAAGGCCCTGTCCATGCTGGCCCAGGATGGATACATTCAGAAGGAACACGGAAAGGGCAGCCTGGTGCTGCACGTGGAGAACCAGCCGCAGCTGCTGGACCTGGCCGCCTATCCCTATCTGCCGGAGGCACCGGGGTGCGAAACGAAGGTGCATTCTGTCCGGCTCATCCAGCCGACAGGGGAAATTGCCCGGAGTCTGGGATACACCGCCAGGCACAAAGTCTGGAAAGTGCAGCGGACCCGCTGCATTGACGGAGAGCCGGCGGTGCTGGAAACAGACTACATCGATCCCACCATTGTCACGGACCTGGACATGGACAGTGCCCGCATCCCTGCCTGGCAGCATGTGCAGGATGAGCTGGGACTGGATGTGGGATACTCCCGAAAGGAAATCACCCTGCGCCCCGCATCTGCCAGGGAAGCCTCGGGACTGCGGCTGCAGCCCGGCCAGCTGGTGGTGGTGGTCCGTTCCTGGACGAGCCTCGAGGATGCCAGGCGGCTGGAATATACTGTGGCCAAACATCACCCGGACAAGTTCCGGTATACGGATTTTCTGCGGAAAAACAAAAAAGGATAAGAAAACACCGGTTTTCCGGACCTGCCTGACCAGGCGGTTTTGTGGAAAGCCGGTGATTTTTCTGTTTTTATCAAGCGGCGGCTATTCTGCTTCCTCGATCGACTGGATTTTCCAGACGTCGCTGTCCTTTTCCTTCACGACTTTGAAGTTCAGCACTTTGTCCTCGGGCTGACGCCCGGCGATCTGCTCATACATGCGGTCAAAGACGAGTTTTCCCAGGTCTCCCAGGATTTTGTCCTGATCGGTCTCCTCCGGATGCTCTTCACCGTATTTGCGGATGTCTTCTGTCAGACCGGCTTCAATGTCGCTCATCATGGCCTCCGGATCGAGTTCATTGACCGGGATCCCCGTGATCCCGGTTCTGACAGTGGCAGTGCTTCCGTGGCCCGAAACGCTCTCAATTTCGTAGGTCTGGACCGCCAGGGCGGTTTCCTTTTTCTGGAATTCGGCTGCCTGGGCATCAAAGGCTTCACCGAAGCCGGCATCCTTGAGCAGGGCGTCAAACTCGCTGGTATCTTCCAGCAGGCTGTCCTTTCCTTCCATATCCGCAGATTCAAACTGCGCAGCTTTCTCCAGGTCGCCTTCCTGGATGGCATTCAGAAACCCGGTCACCGGGGCTTTGGCGGCTTCTTCATCCACAGGCTGGCAGCCCGCCAGCAGCAGGCAGCCCAGGATCAGAGAAATGATTCGTTTCATAAGACATTGCTCCTTTTTCTCATTATACCGGCATTCAGGCTCCGGACCCGGATGCGGGCACTTTGCCGGACTCACACAGGGGAACACAGGGCTGCTGCAGGTATGGTTCCGGCATGCGGCTCTGTTCCAAGTGGCCGGAGGCTGGTCTGTTCAGGAGAAAAGATTTGGTCTGTCCAATGTTTTATGATGCAGGTAGATGCCCGTGCCGATCCGGATCGTCACCTGGACAGGTGACAGACCGGAATCTGCTGTCTCTGTCTTTACACCAGCCATTGGCAGGGGTATAGTAAGACTATAAAACTACTAGGTATAGTAGGTAATTAAGAAATCACAAAAGGAGGACCCTATGGCAGTACACAACAGCATCCTGGATGCAATCGGACACACCCCGCTGGTCAAGGTGGAAGACACCCCGGCAAAGATCCTGGTGAAGGTGGAAGGAATGAACCCGGGCGGATCCATCAAGGACCGCATCGCCATGAACATGATTGAATCCGCAGAGAAGGCAGGGAAACTGAAGCCCGGCGCCACGATCATTGAACCGACATCGGGCAACACCGGCATTGGTCTGGCCATGGCAGGGGCAGCAAAAGGCTACAAGGTCATCATGACCATGCCCGAGACCATGAGCATCGAGCGCCGGAAACTCCTGAAGGCCTATGGGGCCGAGGTGGTGCTCACACCGGGGGCACAGGGCATGAAGGGTGCAATCGCGAAGGCCGACGAGCTGCACAAAGAGATCCCCGACAGCTTCATTCCCTCACAGTTCTCGAACCCGGCCAACCCGGAAATCCATTACCGGACCACAGGCCCGGAAATCTGGGAGGACACAGACGGAAACGTGGATGTGTTTGTGGCCGGTGTCGGCACAGGCGGTACGCTCTCCGGCACAGGAAAATACCTGAAGGATAAGAATCCCGAAGTCAAAATCTTCGCCGTAGAGCCGGTCACGTCTCCGGTGCTGTCCGAGGGCAAGGCCGGACCGCACAAGATCCAGGGAATCGGCGCGGGATTTGTGCCTGAAACGCTGGATACCTCCATTTACGATGGGGTGCTGACGATCAGCGACCAGGAAGCCTTTGAAGGCGGAAGGGAGCTGGCACGGAAGAAAGGCATCCTGGCGGGGATCTCCTCCGGTGCCAACTACGTGGCGGCGAAGAAACTCGCCGAACGTCCGGAGTTTGCGGGAAAGACCATTGTGACGGTGCTCCCGGATACCGGTGACCGCTATCTGTCCACGGCTTTGTTCGAGGAACAGGCCTGAAAGAGACCAGAGACTGTATATAAAAAGACACAGAGGCAGAAGTCCGCAGGGATCCGCTCTGTGTCTTTTTAGCTGTCAGACTGTCATTGCCAGGTCTGTTCAGGAAGCAGCGGCGATTCTGGCACCCTGCTCCCACAGACCGGCGTACACCAGCTCGCCGGTATCGGTGTATTCCCGGCCAAAGCCGTGGTAGCTGTCGTTGGAAAAGCCGCCTTCGTAGCGGATTGTGCCGTTTTCGTGAAACAGCGTGCCCTGTCCGTTCTTCGCGTTCCAGTCCCACTCGCCTTCGTATTCGGGAATGGCATCCGGGAGGAAGGAAATGCCCGATCCCCGGCGGACGCCGTTGAACAGCTGGCCGTCATAGATGACATTTTCCCCCTGTTCGTCGTAGAGGATCCCGAAACCGTCCAGGACATCGCAGCACCAGTTGCCTTCGCTTATGCGGGTGCCGTCGATCCAGTAGCTGCGGCCGTAGCCATGGCGGAACCCGTGTTCAAACCGGCCTTCGTAAATCACCGTCCGGCCATCTGTGTGATAGAGACGCCCCTGTCCGTGCCGGCGGTCATTTTTCCACTGCCCGGCGTATTCCAGCGTGCCGTCTTCGCGATAGAGGCAGCCGTATCCCTCCCGTTTTTCGAAGGACAGGCTGCCTTCATACCAGACGGTTTTTCCGTCCGCAAAGTAATAGGTGCCGCGTTCATGTGGCCGGTCCTGATTCCAGACCCCTTCATAATGCAGCGAGCCGTCACTGCGGTAAGACCGGCCGAAGCCGTGAAATGCATTGTTCCGGAACGTGCCGTCGTACTGAATCGTGATGCCGTCCCGGTAATAGAGACAGCCCTCGCCGTTGGCCATTCCGTCGGACCAGAAGCCTGCGAATTCCAGTGCTCCATCGGGGTACCAGGACTTGCCGTACTGTTTCTGCTCCATGATACTTGCTCCTTTCTTCTTCAAATTTCCTTTCAGTTCATGAAGTCAGCTTAACATATCAATGTATAGCCATGTCCTGACAATCCCGCGGGGTGTGTCTCAACAGCTGTACCAGCGACTGGGCGATGTGACGGGCCATTTGCTGCTGTCCCTGAATGGTGGGGTGCATGGCATCCCCGCCGAGTTCCACGGGTGTGTTCCAGAGGTCGATGACCGGAACACCGGCAGACAGAATGACCTGGCGGATGGTTTCCAGGCGCCGGTTGAGGGCCGGGATCCCGGTTTTCGGCGGGACGATGGTGATGACCGGTCCGTCTTTTAAAAGCCGATGGAGGAGGCTGTGGTATTCATCCGCAAAGTGTGGTGTCAGCTGTTCAGAGTCGTTGGTCCCCAGAAACAGCAGGGTGAGACCGGCAGGACGCGAGAGAGCGACATGGCTGGCGAGCGTGGATGTCCAGGCATTGGGCAGAAAGGACTGCACGGCAGCGCCGGCACTGCCGTAGTTTTCGAAACGCACGCCGCAGAATCTGTTTTCCAGCAGGGCAGGCCAGGCATTTTCCTGCGGATCGGGAAGTCCCCATCCTTCCGTGATGGAGTCTCCGACACAGCGGATGGTGCGGATGTCCGGCGGCAGATGCAGGCAGGATGCAGTGGTCTGAGTATCTGTGCAGATGGTTGCAGTGTCTTTGTTCATGACTGTATTGTAGCGCCGGAAAAAGGAGATGCAGGGGACCGCCTGCACATATGTGTCATGTGATGTCTCCGGCATTGTGAAACCGGCGGTGGCGGTACTTTGCATATACCGGATCCTGGAGAGACTGATTGAAGCGGCAGCAGATGCCGGGTCTTGCTGAAAGAACCTAACCGGGAGAGGTCCTGCGGAAGAAACCAGACATGGTCCTGAAAATTCCTGAAAAATCCGGATTCCCGGTTGAAATCCCTTTTCACAGGGAGTACCATACAAACAAACCTAAGCGGAAGAGATCAAACGGGAAGATGTGCACGAAGAGAGTCCGGGCTGGTGGAATCCGGGCGGCGGCAGTCCCGCAAATGGACTTCCAAGGGCGACGTGAACCGGTGCATGCCGCAGTAGCCAAGACGGTGCTTTCCCGTTACAGAAAGAAGAATGTGATGGCATTCGCAGAGCGGGCATTTCCATGTCAATACAGGTGGTACCGCAGATCATAGAGAGATCTGTCCTGTGTCGAAAGTTTTCTTTCGGCACAGGACTTTTTTATTAAGGGTCATACCGGCAGCTGCGAAGCATCGAAGAAATCAGGAGGATGAACCATGAAAACGAATCTGATGAAAAAACTGACGGTCACAGCGCTGGCCATGGGCATGCTGGCAGGCTGCGGACAGAGTGATGGCGCAAATACCGGCAACACCGATGGCACCGGCAGGCACTTCACCATCGGCGTGGCACAGCTGGTGGACCACACATCGCTGAACACGATCCGCGATGCGATGTTCGATGAATTCGAAGAACTGGGCTACAAGGATGGCGACAACTTCACCATTGACTACCAGAACGCCGCAGGCCAGATTTCCAACCTGGACACGATCATGAACGGCTATGCCAGCGAGGGCGTGGATGCGATCGTTGCCATTGCAACACCCACAGCCCAGACCGCACAGAACTATTCCACGGATATTCCGGTGATCTTCTCCGCTGTCTCCGATCCTGTCGGGGCCGGGCTGGTGGAAACCCTGGAAGCTCCGGGCGGCAACATCACAGGCACCAGCGATGAGGTGCAGGTGGACCAGATCGCGGACCTGATCAAGGAGATCTGCCCGGATGCAAAGACCATCGGCATGCTGTACAACGCCGGGGAAGCCAACTCTGTGACCAATACCACAAATTTCAAAAAATATGCAGAGTCCCTGGGCTATACCGTGGAAGAAGCCACCGGTACGGACCTGACCACCCTGCAGCAGGCTGCGGACGTCCTGGCCTCGAAGGTCGATGTGATGTTCTCTCCCAATGACAACACCGTGGCGTCCGGCATGACTGCCCTGTCGCAGATTGCGCTGGACCACAAAGTGCCGTATTTTGTCGGCGCGGATTCCATGGTTCAGGATGGCGGCTTTGCCACAGTGGGCATTGACTACGAACAGCTCGGCCGTGAAACAGCGAAAATGGTCGTGGATGTGCTGAACGGGGAAAAAGCCGGGGAGATTCCGGTCAAGGTCTTCAAGGATGACCTGAATGTCTATGTCAACGAGAAGGCCCTGAAGGATCTGGGCATCGAACTCCCGGCTGAAGTGAAGAACAACGACAAGCTGATCATGGTGGCGGAAAAAACTGACGACCAGACAGAAGGAGAAACAGCTGAATGAGTACTGGGGTGATCATACGCGCCGTTGAACTGGGACTGATCTTTTCAGTCCTTTCTTTGGGTGAGTACATTACCGTGAAGGTCATGGATTCCCCGGATTTGACGGTGGACGGTTCCTTTGTGACCGGCGGATGCACAGCTGCGATGCTGACACTGGCCGGTTTCCCGAATCTTGGCCTGGCTGCAGCGTTTGTGGCAGGCCTGCTGTGCGGCTGCGTCACGGCGTTCCTGCAGACGAAGATGAAGATCCAGGGGCTCCTGGCGGGAATCCTGACCATGACGGCACTGTATTCCGTGAACCTGCGCATCATGCAGGGCGCCCCCAATGTGTCTCTGTATGCCGTGCCCAAACCCACGATCCTGAACAACCCGGCCACGGTGCTGTACGTGCTCATTGCCATCGTGGCGCTGATTGCCCTGCTCATGTACGCTTTCTTCAAGACCAACCTGGGCCTCATGCTCCGGGCGGCCGGGGACAACGAGGAAATGATCCGGTCGTCTTCCGTGAATGTGGATTCCATGAAGTTCCTGGGATTCGCCCTGTCCAATGGCCTGGTGGCGCTCTCCGGCGCGCTGCTGGTGCAGTTCCAGAAATTTGCGGATGTGACCGGCGGCACCGGCATGCTGGTGCTTGGCCTGGCGGGAATCATCATCGGTGAGGCAGTCTTCCGCCGGTCTGGCATCGGGTTCGGCCTGGCGGCTTCGATCACCGGTGCGATCCTGTACCGCCTGCTGTATACTCTGGCCCTGCAGCTGGGGTTCCCGGCCACGGACATGAACCTGGTCAGCGCAGTGCTCGTGGCAGTCACGATTTCCATTCCGCATCTCCAGAAACTGAAAAAGAAACGAGGCAGCCATGCTTGAACTCAAGGACGTCAGCGTGATATTCAACCAGGGGACGTCCCTGGAAAAACGGGCACTGGATGAGGTGTCCGTGCATATTCCGGAGGGGCAGTTCGTGACAGTGCTCGGCTCCAACGGCGCGGGGAAATCCACGTTCTTCAATGTGATCACCGGCGCAGCGCCGGCTGCCGAAGGAACCATTGTCCTGGATGGACAGGACATCACGGCGCAGAAGGAACATGTGCGCAGCCGCAGCATCGGCCGGCTGTTCCAGAACCCCGAACATGGCACCGCACCGCATCTGACGGTGGAGGAAAACCTGGCCCTGGCGTATTCCAGAAGCCGGGGACCTTTCTCCCGGGCAATCCGGAAAGAGGAACAGGCGCTGTTCCGGGAAAAGCTCAAGACACTGGACATGGGACTGGAAGACCGCTTGAAGACCCCCATCGGCCTGCTTTCCGGCGGACAGAGACAGGCGGTCGCGCTGATGATGGCGGTGCTCAATCCGCCGAAGCTGCTGCTGCTGGATGAACATACGGCGGCACTGGACCCCAAGAGTGCCCGGAAGATCCTGGAAATCACCAATGATCTCGTGAGACGGGAACACATGACGGCACTGATGATCACGCACAACATGACGGATGGCCTGACCAACGGGGACCGGCTGCTGATTTTCAATGACGGGAAGATCACTCAGGATTTTTCGGGGGAAGGGAAGAAGAAACTGAAACCTGCAGATCTGCTGGATTTCTACGAAGTGTAAATGAACCGCACAGGTGGCAATGCCCGGCATTGGCACCTGTGTCTGTGTTTTCGGGGGTTGCCATCCTGTGCGGATCGCCGGAAACGGTAAATCGTGGACTGCACCCGCTGTTTTCCGGATAAACGCTGTGATTCGCATCGGAAAATCAGCCCGGAATCGCAGCCCGCAGGTCAGTCACCAGACTGCAGGACAGCGGACATCACCCGGTGCTGCGGACAGACAGCTCCGCCTGTCTGACTGGATGGCCGGCCTGGCACGGGCGGGCCGGCTTGGAAATAGCGCCCGGCAGTGATATATTCAGAATGCGAGGTAATGAATATGAAAACGATGGCTGAAGAACTCCGGGAGATCCCGGCGAAGAAGAAAATCATCACATCTGTAGAATATGAATGCAGGGACAAGGGAACTGCGGACGAAGTGTTTTCCACAGTGACAGGAATCGTGACCGATCACCTGGATGAGCTGGCAAAAATCACCTTCGACCGGAACGAAGCCGACCACACCTGCAAGGTGGAAGTCACCCAGAACGTCTGACCTGAAGGGGACCAGGGAGCCTGAACATGTGTTCAGGCTTTTTAGGTGGCTCTCATGTATAATGGTTTCGTTCTGGGCTTACCGGAACGATGTTTGACAAACACGGAGGAAGTATGGGTATAAGCACCATTATCACAGTTCTGACACTGCTGTCCGGCGTGGCCCTGTTTCTGTATGGCATGCAGCTCATGGGCGAAGGCCTGAAACAGGTGGCCGGCAACAAGCTGGAACTGATTCTCTACAAACTGACCAGCACCCCCCTGAAGGGGTTTCTGCTGGGGACAGTCGTCACGGCCTTGATCCAGAGTTCCGGTGCCACCACCGTCATGGTGGTGGGGTTCGTCAATTCCGGACTGATGAAGCTCTCGCAGGCAATCGGCATCATCATGGGAGCCAATATCGGCACATCCATCACAGGGTGGATCATCTGTCTGTCCTATATCGACGGACAGCAGGGTCTGGCTTCTCTGCTGTCGACAGCCACGATATCCGCCGTGGTCGCCATCCTGGGCATTGTGTTCCGCATGTTCATGAAAAAAGATATCTTTCATGCCACTGGCAACATCATGCTGGGGTTCGCCATTCTGATGGTGGGCATGCAGACGATGTCCGGTGCGGTATCGCCGCTTTCTCAGTCTCCGGCATTCACGTCTCTGCTCACGTCGTTCACCAACCCGGTTATGGGCATCCTGTTCGGGATCCTGATCACGGCAGTGCTCCAGAGTGCCAGTGCTGCCTGCGGTGTGCTTCAGGCGCTGTCGGTCACCGGCGGCATCACCTTTGCATCGGCATTTCCCATGCTCATGGGTGTGGGCATCGGTGCAGCGACACCGGTGCTGCTTTCGGCTATCGGCACGGGCACAAACGGGAAACGGACGGCACTGGTGTATCTGCTCAATGACCTGTTCGCCATGCTGCTGGGTTCGGTCCTGTTTTACGGGACCAACCTCGTGTTCCACTATCCGTTCCTCAATACAGTGATGAATCCGTTTTCCATCGCGGCGCTGAATTCCATGTACCGGTTCGCGGCGATGCTCCTGCTGCTTCCCTTTGTGAAGGGCATTGAGCGGCTGACCAAAGTGCTGATCCCGAACAGGGAGGATGACGAGGAAGACAGTGATACACTGGATCTCCTGGAGGACCGTTTCCTGAACTACCCGGATCTGGCCCTTGCGCAGTGTCAACGTGCGATGGATTCCATGGCGGAAAATGTGGTGAAAAACCTGGCACGGGCCATGGATCTGCTGGATCATTTTGATGAAAAGAAATTCAGCAAGATCCAGGAAAAGGAAAACCGCATTGACAAGTACCAGGACAAGCTGGATACCTATCTGATGCAGATGCTCAAGCGCGAACTGAGCAGTGCTCAGAGTACGGAAGTCTCCAAGTTTCTGCACTGCATCCCGGACTTCGAACGGATCGGGGATTATTCCTACGAGATGGCGAAAGTGGCGCGGGACCAGTATGAAAAGAAACAGTCGTTTTCCGGCAGTGCCTGGAAGGACCTGCAGGTGGTCATGCACGCTGTGAAGGAAATCATGGATCTGACCATGGACAGTTTCAGCACCTCCGACCGACTGGTTGCGCAGCGCATTGAGCCCCTTCGTGTGTGGATCAGCATGTTGTGTACAGAGGTCCGTCACCGCCGTATCAGCCGGTTGAAGGATACCCGGTCAGGGATCGAGGAAGGCTTTGACTACAATGAACTCGTGAATGAACTGGAGCGGATCGCAGACCACTGCTCGAATATCGCCGTGTATATCATAGAGACGGCCAACAACGACCTGGATGTGCATGATTATGTCTCCAGGACCAAGAAGGATCGCCGTTCCCGTTACAAGGAGTACCTCACGGAATACAGGCAGAAATACAGCATCTGAGACCGGATGGTCTGTACAGCCATAGACAAAAAATGAGAGCTTCGTCAATTTGGACGGAAGCTCTCATTTTTTGTCAGTCTGGTCTGTCTGATTCGAATGCTGTGCCTGTTCTTTCAGGCGCTTTCTCAGGGGCATACCGGTGAGCAGCGCCGCAGCCATACAGGCCAGGGCAGCATACAGGGCCCATTCCTGGTTTGCCAGGGCGAAGGCAATGAATAAAAATGCGGCTGCAAAATAAAGTATCGTGCTGAATATGCTCCAAATCTTGAAATTCATGACCATATAGTAGCATAATGCGCACATTTGAGCGCCAATAGTTTTTTTTCAGGCATAACATTTAGGAAAACAGCCAAAGACAACTAGAATGTAGGAGAAGGAACGGAAAACGCCGAAAACGCGCAGTTCCTTCATAAAAAAAAGACCGGTTATCCGGCCGAATGTTTCTGAATGGAGCAGGTGATGAGAATCGAACTCACGTAGTCAGCTTGGAAGGCTGAAGTTCTACCATTGAACTACACCTGCAGAAACAATGAAATGGTGACCCGTGGGCGATTCGAACGCCCGACCCTTTGATTAAAAGTCAAATGCTCTACCAGCTGAGCTAACGGGTCACATGGTGCTGACTATAGGACTTGAACCCACAACCTACTGATTACAAATCAGTTGCTCTACCAATTGAGCTAAGTCAGCATGAATGGTGGAGGTTAACGGGCTCGAACCGCTGACCCTCTGTTTGTAAGACAGACGCTCTCCCAACTGAGCTAAACCTCCATCACAGTGCCCACTAATAATATCAGGCTGTTTTTGTTGCGTCAACATAATTGCCGATATTTTTAACGCACTTTTTCACTGAAGGGTCCAGCCATTCAGAAGCAAGTATTCCGCTTCGGCGGAAACGACTGGAAATCGAGGGATTGTTATGCTGACAAAAGAACGAATCATATATCTTCTCGACCGACTGGATAGGGATCACATCATCCATGTCAAGGAGATCGCGGAAGAACTGGATGTATCCCAGTCCACGATCCGAAGGGATCTGACCGAACTGGAAAACCAGGGAAAGCTGAAGCGTGTCCACGGGGGAGCGATCAAGGGCAGCGTCAGTGAAATCGTTTCAAGACGCAGGGAGCGGAGCACACCGGAAGCCGCACGGGATGACCCGGCGGCTGTCAGGGCTTTGTGCAAAGCGGCGGCGGATCTGGTGGAGGACGGAGAATGCATCTTCCTGGACAGCGGGGTCCTTCCCGCGGGAATGACTGAATTTCTGGCCAACCGTCCGGTCCGCATCGTCACCAACAATCACCTGGTCATTTCCAGACTGAACGATCCCAAAGCGCAGGTCATTGTCATAGGCGGGGACTATATCCCGCGATATGCAATGAGCGGCGGGGCCATGGCACTGCATGATATCAGCCAGTTTCAGTTTGACCGCAGTTTTCTGGAGTGTGCGGGACTGGACCTGGAGCGGGGAATGACGTATACGTCAGATCTGGAGTCCCGGGATATCAAGGAACACGCCATGAATGCCTCGGCCGCAAGCTACCTGCTCCAAAGCGGATCCAGGATCCAGTCGGGAGGCTTTTGCAAACTGCAGCCGGTGAGCCGCTTCTCGAAAATATTTGTCACGGATGAAGAAAAACTGCCGGTGCTTCCGGCGAACTTCGAGGTCGTGCAGGTATGATTGAGATATGCGTATCCTGGTTATTGAAGATGAGGAAACCCTTGCCCGGCTCATAGAGTCAAGGCTGAAGCGGGAGAACCATGACGTGGATGTGGCTCTTGACGGAGACACTGGACTCATGGAGGCTCTTCGCGGTATCTATGACCTGATCATCCTGGACGTCATGCTGCCGGGAACATCGGGATTTGACATTCTGTCCGCGCTGAAAAAGCAGCGGATCTCCTCGAAGGTGATCATGCTGACGGCACGGGGCGCGCTGGAGGACAGGCTGCATGGTCTGAAGGCAGGCGCAGATGACTACGTGACAAAACCTTTCCATCTCGAGGAACTCGCAGCCCGCGTCAGCGTGCAGCTGAGACGGGAGGAAGAAGGCAGGCGGACAGCCGGCGATCTGGAGCTCGCCGATCAGTCCAACCTGCTTGTGTGCCGCACAACCGGGAAATCCATCGAACTGTCCGCAAAGGAACTGGCTGTCATGGACTATCTGCTTTCTCATCCACAGCAGATCCTGTCCAGAGACCAGATCCTTGACCGGGTCTGGGGACTGGATTCCGATGTAACGGCCAACAATCTGGAGGCATACCTTTCCTTCCTGCGGCGGAAACTCCATGCCATCGGATCTGCGGCGGCCATCAAGGCTGTCCGGGGACTGGGGTACCGGCTGGAGACAGGAAATGCGTGAACTGAGAACCCGCATGCAGACACTGGTGTTTGGACTGGCCGCGCTCTTTGCGGCGCTGATCCTTGCCCTGGCAAATGGCTTTGCCTACTGGCAGGCCGTGCAGACTGTCCAGGAGAACCTGGACAGCACCAGCCGCCTGTTCAATGAAAGAGGATACGACAGAGAGCTCGACATCCTGTCGTCACTGCCTGTATGCACGGTTCTCCTGAATCATGCCGGGGAAATCACCGGGGTGCTGGCGAGGGATCCGGACATGGATGAGGAAGACCTCATCGAGGCTGTGGAATACAGCATGCATCCCGAACCGGACTTTCTGTACACCTCCCGGTATGTATCCCGGCGGCAGGGGTCGATGATCACCATCGTCGATACCGCCGAAGTGGCAGAGCACCTGCAGGAGATCCTGTGGGGGTCGCTGCTTCTGGGTGCTGTTCTTCTCGTGCTGCTGTGGTTTGGCACCAGATGGCTGATTCTGGTCATGACCCGGCCCATCGAGGAGAACCTGGAGATGCAGAAGAGGTTTGTCGCAGACGCCTCTCACGAACTGAAAACGCCGCTGTCTGTGATCATGGCCAGTGCGGAGGCCATGGAACAGGACCCGCAGCCCAGGTGGCTGCAGGCCATCATCACGGAATCCGAACAGATGAATCATCTGATCACCAGTCTGCTGGATCTGTCCCGAAGCGATGGGCTGAAGGACAAACAGCCGGTGAATCTTTCGGAGACCGTGGAACAGGCGGCACTTCCCTTTGAAAGCCTTCTGTATGACCGGCATCTGTCGCTGGCCCTGGATCTGGAGCCGGGGCTGACAGTGGCCGGAGCACCGGAGGACCTGATGCGCCTGACAGGGATCCTGATTGACAATGCCAGCCGGCATGCCGATCCGGGAACTGCAGTCAGCGTTTCGCTGAAACGGGAAAAAGACAGAATCCTGCTGAGGGTCACGGACACCGGCGAGGCCATTCCCGCCGGAGAGGAAGAACGGATATTCGACCGGTTTTACCGGGCAGATGCCTCCCGCACCAGGGCCGAAGGCCGCTATGGTCTTGGCCTGGCCATTGCGAAGAACATCACGACAGGGCATCATGCCGACATCCGGGCATGGAGCCATGGCGGACAGACTACCTTTCAGGTGAGGTTTGAGCCGTTGAGCGAAAAACAGAAATCCCGTCCGTCGCAGACAGGAACCGGGTGAATGCCGGCATGCAGCCGGTATGGAGAGAGATATGAAAGACAACAGAAAAATCTGGATCTGGGTCGCAGTCATTGTGATTGTGATCCTGGCAGTATGGGGCATTTCCGCTGCCAACAAAAACGAAACAGCTGCTGAAGACAAGATTCAGGAACAGACACCTGCGGCTGAGCAGGAAGATTCCGGAATCGAGACCGAAGCACCGGACAGCCAGACACAGGCCAATCAGGAAGCTGCAGCCATCGAGGAACTGGAAGGCACGGAACAGGAATAACCTGAACCTGTATCGCATCAAGAAGCGCCCGGCAATGCCGGGCCTTTCTGCGTCTGACAGACCATGAATCCCGGGGGGAGGATGTACGGTTGCCTGAGCCGGGACAGCTTTGCAGGCAGAGGGTGGCACAGACAGGCAGAGGGTGGCACAGACAGGCAGCGGCTGGAAGTCTGCGCGTACAATGGAACCATGATACTCAACGTCAGCAGCCGTACGGATATACCGGCATACTACCTGGACTGGTTCTTCAACCGCATCAAGGCGGGATACGTGGATGTGCGCAATCCTTTCCACGAACAGAGTGTGTCCCGGATCTTCTTTGAGAATGTGGATGCCTACCTGCTCATCACCAAGGACCCCAGGCCCCTGGCCAGACGCATCCGGGAAATCGACAAACCATGTGTGGTGCATGTGACGATCACCGGCTATCACGGGGACCTGGAGCCGGGTCTGCCGGACAAGCGGGAAGTCATTGAAAGCCTGCGGGAGATTTCGTCCGTCATTGGCAGGGAAAATGTCTATGTCCGCTATGATCCGGTGCTGCTCAATGAACGCTACACCGTGGAGTATCACAAAGCGGCATTTGAACGCCTGGCATCGCAAGTCTCGGACTATGCAGCGCATATGGTGATTTCCTTTCTCGATGACTGCAAAAATGTCCGGAGGCACCAGGCAGAGACGGGATTCCGGCGTCCGGAGGCTGATGAAGTCCGCGGACTGGCGGAAAGCTTTGCACGGAGCGCAGAACGCCATGGTGTGATGCTATATGGGTGCAATGAGCGGGAGATCCTGGCACCGCTGGGGTTCAGGGACAGCGCCTGTTTCTCTCAGAAGAAAGCCTTTGAGCTCACGGGCAGGGCCTTCGGCAGCTGGAAGGCGCGAAACTGCGGCTGTGTGGAGATGGTGGACATCGGGTACTACAACTCCTGTCCCCGCTTCTGCAAATACTGCTATGCCAATTACGATGAATCGCGGATCGCAGCCCATGTGCTGGATCATGACCCGGATTCGAGTCTTCTGTCCGGCCATCTGCGGCCGGAGGATGTGGTGAAACGGAGGGCGAAATGACAGAACTCGAAAAACTGCAGGCGCAGCTGCGTGCCTGCCGGCACTGTGAGGGAATGCTGGAGCCGCGGCCGGTGGTGCATGGAAATCCCGGCGCCCCGATCCTTCAGGTGTCGCAGGCACCGGGAAAGAAAGTGCATGAGACGGGGATCCCCTTCAACGACGCCTCCGGCAGGCGGCTGCGACAGGACTGGTATCAGATCAGTGATGCGCAGTTTTATGACCCGGATCTGTTTTATATCACGAGCATGGGCCACTGCTATCCGGGAAAGGGAAAAACCGGGGACAAAAAGCCCCCGCGGTGCTGTTTTGATTTGTGGACCAGGCGGGAAATCGAACTGAAGCCGGGGACCCGGATGATGCTGGTGATTGGCAGGGAGGCGGCATCCCGGCTGTTTCCGAAACGGGAGTTCACGGAGCTGGTGTTTCAGGACCAGGAATATGACGGGATCCCCTGTTATGTGCTCCCGCACCCCAGTCCGCTGAATGTGCGGTGGTTCAGGATGCACCCGGAGTTCGAGACACAGCGGATGCCGGTGATCCGGGAGAAACTGCACCAGGTGCTGCGGGAAGCGGGACAGGACGGCAGCGGGTCTGACAAAGTGGACAGCGAGGGTGCGTCGGCAGACAGGTAAGGAAGCAGCAGCCGGTGCTGCCAACGGTGAGTGACAGTTGCCGGGCCGTTGAAACCAGGCGGTTTTATGTCCGGCTGAGGTGTTGACACAACCGCAGGTGTTGGTTTTAATAGTTGCATACGAACGGATTGTTACTGAGAAGGATCAGGCTATACCTTGCGTGCACACAGCAAATCCATGAACGAAGTATTCAAAGGGATTTTTGCGTGTGTCGGGGTGTAGCCTTTTTTCGTGCAGATCCGTGAGAGTTCACGGAAAGGAGTGAAGGAAATGAATGTCGAGAAAGTCATCAACAACAACCTGGTACGATCCAGAGACACCAGAAACAGGGAAGTCCTCGTGATGGGATGCGGCCTGGGATTCAAAAAGAAACCCGGTGATCCCATTGAAGAAGACCGCATAGAAAAGGTGTACCGTCTGGATTCCAGACAGGATCAGGACGCCATGGAGACCATTCTGGCCAGGGTTCCCCTGGAGGTCCTGCAGGCTTTCAACGACATCGTGGCCTATGGAAAGCTGAGTCTTCATACTGAACTCAGCGACGGACTCATGGTCAATCTGGCCGATCACATTGCCTTCGCCCTGGAAAGACACGGGCAGGGACTGGATCTGTCCAATGCCCTGCTGTCGGAGATCCGTTCGTTTTATCCACATGAATACGAAATCGGCATGAAAGCTCTGGAGATCATCCGCAAGCATACCGGGTCGACCTTGCCCCGTGATGAAGCGGGGTTCATTGCGCTGCACTTCATCAGTGTGGCCAGCCAGATCAATTCCATGTCGGAAACCAATGAAATGATGCGGCTGATCCGCAAGGTCCTCTCGCTGGTGGAGTATGACTGCCAGATTCAGCTGGACAGGAATTCTCTCCAGTATGAGCGGTTTGTGACACACCTGAAGTATTTCTCCAGGCGGCTGTTTTCCGAACAGACATCCACAGCCCTGGAAACGGACCCCGGTCTGTACCAGATGATCAAGTCACAGTACAAAAAAGCGTATCTGTGCGCCCTTAAAGTGGCGGATCTGGTCCGGAAGGAATATGGAAAAACGCTGAACAACGACGAGATGGTGTATCTGACCATCCACATCAACCGGCTGATTGAGCTGTACAGACAGAGCCGGGACTGATGAACATGCACAGGAACAGGCGGGCACGCCCCTTTATGCTCCTGTCAAACTTGAAACAAAGAAAGGAAATGCGATGAACTACACAGAACTTGGACAGGAAATC
>Ga0137310_100122_pt1 | contig 45595 bp, 41 predicted proteins | sample NAcewiD2O_June_2_FD_97183 | JGI IMG/M metagenome (GOLD analysis project Ga0137310, IMG submission 97183) | Mouse cecal microbial communities from Vienna, Austria - N-Acetylglucosamine amended D2O_June | ecosystem: Host-associated > Mammals > Digestive system > Large intestine > Cecum | place...
CTCAAACGCCTCTGCCCCATACTGGAACTCCGGCTCTGCCACTACTGCAAGTTCAACCGGATTAACAGCCTCCATGCTGTCAACGCTGCCCATTTCCCGTTCTGCCTTATCCATCTGGTACTTTTTCACGTCTGCGGCAAGCTGCTCTGTCTTTTCTATGGCGGCATCCGCACAGTTTAAGATACCGGACAGCAGCTTTCTCTTTGCCTGAAAAGGCTTCTTTATCAGTTCTGTCTTTGAGAACTTCTTCTCCCCATATTCCTTTTCCGGTTTATCCGCAAATGTGCGGAACGTGTTGGCGATCTTCTGTCCGGCTTCCCTCATGCCTGTGCCGAAAGCGTCTATCTTTCCAATGCTCTTATCCACGTCTGCTATGGACTCCTGCACGTTCTGGCGGATACCCTCTAATTTTTTCTTAATTCCAAGAAACTCCGCCACTCTGTTTAAGGCAGCTTTCCCTTTCTGCTTTGCCGCCGTCACGATTTCCCCTGCCTTTGCCTTGATCTCTGCCTTGACCTCAAACAGTTTTTCTTTCATTGCTTTGCAGTCCTGTTCCAGCTTGTTTACTGCCCTTTTGAGTGACTGTTTCAGCCCTTTCTCTGCCTCACGTTCTTCCATCTTATAAAGCTGGTCCTTTACCGTCACAAGCTCCTCTAAGACCGAATCCATCTTTTTCTCCATGACATCGACATACGCTGCCATTTCAAAGATGCTGTTTGCAGCCTCTTTCATATTGTTTTTACGGAGCAGATCGAGCAGCTCCATGAGATTTTTTTCCTTTGTAAGTTCTACGTTTGCTGTCATTTCCATTTTTCTTTTCCTTTCCGCAGGGCGGTTGCCCGCCCTGTCCCTTTCTGGTTACTGGTTCTGTCTAGCGGAACGGCAGCGGCTCTCCGCTGGCTTTCATAAAGCCCCTGTCGTCGGTCTGCATCTGCTGTGATGCACGCTCCTTTCCCTCCTGCATTGCCTGTTCCTTTGCCTGCTGGTACGTCTCAAGCACTGCATCGTTGATTTTTTCCCTGAACTCCTTTGTGATTGGAAAACAAACGTCCCTGTACCTGTTGCCTGCCTTATAGGACGGCATTGCCACGAACATTCCGTTCTTGCCCTCCACCACGCTTACATTGCCTACCGCAAAGCTGTCATTCAGCACGATGCTCGCAAGACCTACCATGTTGCTGCCCTCACGCTCAAAAGGCGTTACCCTTACCGTGAACTCCGGCTCATCCGGCTCCTCCGCCTCCATCTTGACCTCTGCCTTTCCGGTCTGCTCCATTTCGTCATAGAGCTTTAAGATGTCGCTGTACAGTTCCTCACGGAACTCCTTCGTGATCGGGTTGCAGACGTCCTTATAGACCGGATTGTTGTGTTCGTCCCTCTCCTTTGTGCGGAAACTGGGCATGGATACAAAATTGCCCTTGCTGCCCTCAAGCACCGCTACATTCGTGACCTTGAAGCTGTCCCCGAACACGAGGGTTGCAAATGCCCTCACACTCTTTTCCGGGTTGTTTACTGCGTTTAACTGGATTGAATACTCCATAAGTTCCTCCTTTTCTGTCCTCTCTGGACGATGAAATATTATTTTGTTATCTGAACTGCCTTTCCTTTTCAGATTGTCAGGCAGGTTCATTCTTCCGCTGGCAGGCTTTTCTCCGGCATACGGATAAAACAGGATAATTGTCCCAACTGCCCTAAATCCATGCCCGTTTTCCCATGAAGGTAATTCGCAAGGGTTATCAGGAAACCGTCCTGCTCATAGTAAATCCATTCGTCCTGCCCTTCCTCTTTCACGACGGTTACCGCAAAGTCGGGCAGATAGCCGTCCTCTTCTTCGTCATAATTGCAATAAATCCCTTCATGCAGGTTCAGCCCCAGTTCCGGAATATGCACCTGCCACCCGCTGATGACGATCTGATAATCCTCATCGCTTTCCATGATGTCGTCCGGCACTTCCGCAAGCTGTTCCATTTCCGCAAGGATTTCTTCCACTTCCCCCAGTCTGTATGATTTTTCCATAGACAATATCCTCCTTAATCCCTTTTACCTCGCAAGGTTCCTGTTCCAACTGTTCCAGTGTGTATTTTTCTTTCAGCCATTGATGCACCGTGTCCACGAAGTTTTCTTCCGCATCATACAGAAATTCTTTATCCGCCTTGTCATAAATGACAGTCAGGAAATACAGCGGTTCAAGCTGTCCGTTTTCCATGTGGCAGAAAAATCCCTCATGCACGTTGATTTCATGGCGTGGCAGGTAGACATGGACGCCGCTGGTCAACAGGATACCGCCGTCCATTTCCATCTGCCTGTCCGGTTCCGTAGGCTCGGCTTCACATCCCCGCAGAATATCCTCTATTGTGCCAAACTGGTACTCTGTTACATCTTTTTCCATGCTACTGTGCCTCCTTATAAATACAGTGATAAATCAGGCGCATGGTGCCGCTGTTTTCACAGGTCAGCAGGGTAAGCTCCGTTTCTGCCCCCTGTGCTTTTACTGAATTATCATATGGTCCTACGACTTCCCATGAAACGACCTCATACTGGTGTATATTTCCGTCTTTATCCGTAATCTTTACCACGTCCCCCTCGGAAAGTTTGTTGAGATACTTAAAATAAGTGCCATATCTGCTCCCCCTGTGTCCGGCAAGCACACAGTTCCCAACACTTCCAATTGCTGCCGTATCAGATATATGCCCGATTCCATAGGCAAGCTGTTTACTGTCTGCCCCCTCCACAATGGGATATTTCAGGTCTAAGGCTTCTATCTCAATCAGACCGATCACATTACCAGACGAAAGTAGGGCTGCATCCGCTTCACTAATGGGGGCTTCGGTATCCTCCGCCTCCGTCTCATTCTCTCTTTCCCTTTCTTCCTCTTTTTCATCATCCTCCATCCGCTCCTGTTCCACGCTTTGTTCAAACTGTCCTATCAGTTCATTTGTCTTTTGGTTCCCATAAAAATGATAGAAAAGGGGGACTGACATAGCCGCCAGTCCCGCCGTAATGAATATTACTGCCATGATTTTCCGCATCATCTGCCCTCTTTTCCAGACGGAAAGCCGTGGTAACTGTCCGGCTCTGCCACCCTTGCATTGTCCTGTTCTTCGCAGAGGTCCACGTCCTCGGTCTTTCCGTTCTCCAAGTCTAACTGCACGTTCAGCTCATTCAAACGTGCCACTTTCTCATTCAGTTCCCCTTCCTGTGTAAAAGGCTTCTCGTATTCCTGCCTTGACTGCTCCATGTCACGCTGGTACTGTTCAATGCGCTTTTCCAGTTCCGGTATATTGACCTGTATGCCGTTGCAGAGGTTTTCCAGCTTTATCATGTTTCCCAGTGGGCTTGTGGAAAGCTCCGTCTTATAATCGGTCTTTCCCCGCAGCACCATGTTGTTTACCCCGATGAAGTTCTTTTCCACCAGAAGCTCAAACCCCTTGAAACTGCCGATATGGGTTGTTTCCCCAGTCTTGCACTGGCTGATTGCCTGAAGCATGAATGTCCCGCCGTCCGAACGCTCCGTAAATTTCGTGCTTTTTCCGGCAACGTCCACGGTAATCGCAAAATCCGGCTCCGCAATGAGCGCCGCCTCCGCTGCCTTTGTGTCCTCACGCACACAGGCTAATTTCTCTGTTGCCGCCTTAATCAGCTTCGGGTAACGGATCATGAAGTTGTCCTGTAAGGAATACCGCTGGCTGTCATAACTGCTTTTGAGCATTTTCAGCCGCTGCACGTCGTTTTCAAGCTGCATTTTCTCCTTTATCAGCGGGTTGCCCGTCGCCACGGCTTTTATCTCCGCATAGGAAAGGGTTGCCTCGTCGATGTCCTCACAGGTTCTTGACACTGCCCTGCTTGTCATCACCTGCGAGATGAAGCGCTGCTTGTTTTCCACCAGCGACCATGAGTACGCATCAAATGTCCCTTTCGTGACATAACGGTAGATTGCGACCTCATCGTTCTCATTGCCCTGCCTTACGCCACGCCCTTCCCGCTGTTCAATGCATGAGGGCTTCCACGGACAGTCCACATGATGCATCGCCGTGATGTGCGCCTGCACGTTTACGCCCGTCCCGCACTGGTCCGTGGAACCGATCAGTATCTTCTTTTTGCCGCTCCTCATATCCTTGAAGAGCGCCTCCCGCTGTGCATCGGTCTTTGCGTCGTGTATGAAAGCGATCTCCTCCGCCGGGATACCCTGTTTTACCAGTTCGGTTTTCAGGTAGTTGTAAATGTCAAACTGCCCGCCGTTCCTGATGCGCTCCGCCCAGTCCGGCGTCCATGTTGTTTTTGGTGTGCCGATGTCCGAGAAAATAAGCTGGCAGCCGATTTTACCGTCCCTGTTTCCGGCAAAATATTCGGCTGCCACGTTCGCTGCTACCTTATTCAGTTTTCCGTCAGGGTTATTCGGCGCATCCAGTTCCAGAAGCCTTGCGTCCGTCCCTAAGAGCCTTGCCTCCCCTGTTATCTTTAAGAAATTGTCCTCTTTCGGATCAACGCCGCCCCCATGAATCCTCTCCGCACGTTTCGCAAATTCTTCCATGACCTGCTTCACATACCAGTCCGGCTCGCTTTCCACGATGATCGGCTTGCCTTCCCTCAGTGCGGGAACCGGGAGGTTCAGCATGTCGGCAGTCTGCACGTCCGCCACCTCACGGAACGAGGTCATAAGTTCCGGCACGTTTGTAAACTTGTTGAAACGGCTCTTGAAGCGGAACCCGCTGCCCTCCACGGTCAGTTCCAGTGCGGTTGTCACTTCCCCGAAGTTCGCCGCCCATGAGTCGAAATGGTATATCCCCATGCGTTCCAGCGTCCTTTTCTGCAAATAAAGCTGCATGACGTACAGCTCGCACATGGTATTGCTTACCGGGGTTCCGGTTGCGAACACAATCCCCCTGCCGTCGTTGATCTCATCGAGGTACTGGCATTTCAGGTACATGTCCATTGCCTTTTTGGAACCAGTGCTGGATATGCCCGATACATTGTTGATTTTTGAAAAGATCGACAAATTTTTAAAATGGTGCGCTTCGTCCACCATGATGGAATCAATGCCCAGTTCCTCAAAGGTAATCAGGTCATCCTTGCGGCTTTCCTCTGTCAGTTCCTTTAACTGTTCGTCCAGTTTTTTCTTCTGTGCCTCCATCTGCTTGACAGTCCACTGCTCCCCTTTTTCCGCCTTGATTTCATCAATCGCAAAAGAGATTTCCTGTATCTGGTCCTGCAGCATACGCTCTTTCCGTTCCCTTGAGATCGGTATCTTCTCAAACTGCGAGTGCGACATGATGATGCAGTCATAGTCCCCGGTTGCTATGCGGGACACGAACTGCTTCCTCCTGCTTTTCTCAAAGTCACGCTCCGTTGCCACAAGGATATTTGCGGACGGGTACAGCCGCATGAACTCCCCTGCCGTCTGCCCCACGATGGACTTCGGCACGACAATGACATTTTTGCTGGCAAGTCCGAGCCGCCGCTGTTCCATACACGCCGCCATCATGGTAAATGTTTTCCCTGCCCCTACGCAGTGCGCAAGCAGCGTGTTCCCGCCGAGAAGGACTCTTGCGATTGCGTTTTTCTGGTGGTCACGCAGCTTGATTTCCGGGTTCATTCCGGGGAATGTCAGGTGTGCGCCGTCATATTCCCGCAGGCGGATATTGTTGAATGTCTCATTGTAATAGTCCACATATTTCTGCCGACGTTCCTGGTCCTTGAATATCCAGCTTTTGAACGCCTCCTTCATCTGGTTCTGCTTTTCCCTTGCAAGCATGGTTTCCTTCTTGTTTACCTCATAGTGGTACTTTCCGCCCCCGTCGTCTATCCTGTCACGGACAGTCACGGTACGCAGGTTTAAGGTTTCCTCAAAAATGGAATAGGCGTCAATCCGCTTCGTTCCGTAAGTCTCCGTTGCGGCAACGGAATGGTTGTCATGCCTTTTTCCATCAATGAACCAGTTCATGTTGTAGGTGTTGAGCTTTACCTGTATTCCTGAATTGGTGTACTGTGTGCGGACTGCCCTTGCACGATATGGTGTTTTCAGAAGCTCATAGATGAACTCCTCATAATCCTGCGGCTCAATCCATGTGGTTCCGATACGCACGTCGATTTCAGACGCATCAAGGCGTTCCGGCTGCACGTTTTTCAATGCTTCCGTATTGACACCGAACAGCTCCGGGTTCTCCTTCCGGTACACTTCCGCAATCCTCAGCTTGTCACGCACGTTGCCGGACAGGTATTCGTCCGCCGTTTTCCATCCCATGTTCAGGTTGTCTGGATTGTATTCCGTAGGTTCCAGATACACAAGCCCCTCAAGATCTTTTAAGAGTGCCGTCCGTTTTACTTCCGCCTCCGCATCCGGTGAGAGTGTGCTGCCTTCCGGCAGGCTTTCCGTCTCTTTCGTGATGTCGGGATCATAAATGCTTAACATGAACGGGATATTGACCGTCCCGAACTCATTGACGGACACGTTCAGCGCCTCCACCGCCGTTTCCACACGCTCCACCTGGTTCTTCGCACGGATTGTCTGTTTGTAGAACATGTCCGCCTTTTCCACCTTTCCGTCCTCGTCCACGACCTCAAGGGAACATAAAAGCGGATAATCCGCATCGTCACGGAATGCCTGCTGGCTCCCCCTCCCGGTCAGCGGTCCGTATTTTTTCACATAGGCATCGTACTTGTCATTGAGTAATTTCTGCTGTGCAGCCAGCTCCTCGCTGCTGCACCCTTCCGTCTGTATGAAGATTAGCTGTCTTGTAATTGTTCGGATTGCGTCCATGCCCTTTATGCGCTCCTCCACCGTTGCCGACACCTCCTTGCGGTACATGACGGAATTTTCACGGTAGTAGAGTTTTCCGTCCACAAAGGTATAGGTGTAATTCTTCACGTCGGGATCAGCCTCGATGATGTCCTCCGTGTTTTCCTCCTCCGCCGCAAGCTCCGCCACGTCGGTGATCCTGCCGGAAAGCCGCCCTACTGCTGTTTCCAGTGCGGATTTTAAGTCAAAGTTCTCGTCATGGTTGATGCAGCTTGTGTATTTGCTGCCGTTGCCGAACATGCGTGTATCGTACTCCATTGTTCCAAGCATCATCTCCGGGTGCTGGGCAAAATAGGAATTGACCGCAATGCCGTCCTCCGTCCTGCCAAGATGCACCCAGTCTGGCTCCGTCACAATCTTGCGCTCCCTCTTTTGCAGAAATATGATGTCGCTTGTGACATCGGTTCCCGCACTGTCCTTAAAGGCTGTATCGGGGAGGCGGATTGCGCCGAGCAGCTCCGCCCGTTCCGCAAGGTACTTCCTTACCGCAGGGTTCGCCTTGTCAAGCGTCCCCTTGCTTGTGATGAATGCCACAATGCCGCCCGGTCTGACCTTATCCAGCGCTTTCGCAAAAAAATAGTCATGGATACGGAAGTTGTGCTTTGCGTACTTTGCGTCATAGAGCTTGTAATCGCCAAACGGCACGTTGCCCACCGCAACATCGAAAAAGTTGTCGGGGTACTGCGTTTCCTCAAATCCCCTTACCTTTATCTGTGCTTTGGGATAGAGCAGCTTTGCGATCCGCCCGCTGATGTCGTCCTTTTCCACGCCGTAAAGCCTGCTGTCCTGCATGGTTTCCGGTAATGTCCCGAAAAAATGACCGACGCCGAGTGCCGGCTCCAGAATAGTGCCTTTACGGAAGCCGAATTTATCCAGTGCGCCGTAAACTGCCTGTGTGATGACCGGGGAAGTGTAAAATGCCGTGTTGACTGTCTCCCTTGCGTCCTCATATTCTGACGTGGAAAGAAGCTCTTTCAGTTCCGCATATTCTTTCTGCCAGTCATTATTCCTTTCGTCAAAAGCCTGTGCGATGCCGCCCCATCCTACATACCTTGCAAGCACTTTCTGTTCTTCCGGTGTGGCTGTCCTGCCCTCATGCTCGATCTGCTTCAACAGCCGGATTGCCTCCACGTTCCACTGGTATCTTGTTTTCGGTCCGCCCTTTGGCAGTTCAGCCTCCTCAAAGTGGAAGTTTCCTTTACGCTGCCTGTTCCGCAGGCTGGTCAGCTTATCGTCAAACTGCTTTTCCAGCGCAGACATCTTTTCATAAGGCAGCTTCGCAAAATCACGCAGGTATGATGACATCCGTATCTCCCCGGTAAACATCTGCGCTTTTATCAGGTATTCCATGATGGAATAAATCTGTTCGTAGGTTGCGGAAAACTTCTTCCGCTCCCCGTCGCCTGCTTTAAGGTCTACCATGAAGGCATCCCTGCTCTGGACATACTCCACCAGACCGTAGGCGTTGTTGTGGTATGCCTTTGTCTGTTCCTTATCTTCCAGATGGTTTATGGTACGGTTTAGGAAATGCAGCTTATCCTCTTTTGGCAGGCTGCTTTCCGCCACCATCTGCAAAAACGGCTGGTACGGCACGACTGCGGAGCATTTTGTCAGATAGGTTTCCAGCGCATCACGCAGATCGCCGTCCATTGCCTCCACCTGCCGCAGCGCTTCGGGGAACAGACTGCCAGCAGCGGGCTTTGCCACGCTCCCGTCAGGGTTTATTACTTCCCCCTCCACACGCTCTGCTGTTTCCCGTGTATCTTCCTGCCCCGGCTGTATTGCCGCTGTTTCTTCCTGCTGTGTCCCTGCTGTTTCTTCCTGCCCGCTTTCTGCCTTCTGCCATGCTTCGGGTATTTCGTCCTGTCCGTTTTCCACCGCCTGCCATGTTTCCGGTATTTCGTCCTGTCCGTTTTCCGCCGTCTGCCGTGTTTCCGGTATTTCTTCCGCTGCCGCCTCCGTCTCCTGTCCTTCCTGCCGTTCTTCCTCCTGCCCGTCAATGCTGACCGCCGCAAAGTCCGGCTCCTGCAGCATACGTTCCTTGTATTCATGGTAGATTTCCATGAACCACGGCATTGCGGAAAATGCCCCCGGTGCTTCCCTGAAACGCTCAAAAATTCCTTCTGTCAGGTAATCATTTTCCTCTATCATGTGCAGGATCAGGTCAGCGCAGTAGCGGTAATCCACACGCTTTTCCCCTTTTGTTCCGTCTGCCCGTGGATAGGAGATTTCAATGCCGTCCTTATCCCTGCTGATTTTGCACTTGCCATAGGAATTGTCCGTGTACTCCGACATGAAGAAGCCTTCCCGCTGCTCCCCGTACACGCTTGCAAGGAATCCAGCCTTGCTCTCCATGTTTAAGTTTGTGGTAAAAATGTCATAAATCAGCGTCTTTACGGATATATACTGGATTTCCTCATTGAAATATCCTTTCAACGGTTCCAGCCAGAGGTTTTCTTCCTGCTTTTCCCTTTCTTCGGCGGTAAGTTCCGCCTTGTCAGAGGTTTTCCGGTGTATGAACATGGTCTTGTCCGGGTTATGGCTTGAAAACCTGTCATGCTCAAACTGCTGCTGCACGTTAAACGGAATACTGCTGTCCCGGTGGAAGTCATCAAGCGCAAGCACCTCATGGAACAGGTAGTCATAAAACTGCCTGCCATGCCACACGTTCTCCCCGTCGCTGGCAATAACCTCATCATAGGCATCGTCCCATGCAAGTTCCATCTGTTCCTGTATGCCTTTCAGGGAAAGGACCGTGTGCAGGTTTTCAAGACGGTTCTGCTGGTGCTGTTCCGCATCCTCCGAGAGATACCTGTCCGTATCTTCTTTTAAAATACTGATCCACGTTGCGGCGGGGCGTTCTTCCATCATCTGGTCAATTTCAGAATAAGGTGCATGTGTCTGGTATGCGCCGTCTGCTATCATGCTTTCCACATAAGCCGCACAGTCCCACCAGTCAAGCTCCGTTTTCCACTTCGTGCCTTCGCCGTCATAAAATTCAATGGAAATTCCCTCGTCGGACTGTTCAATGTTGCATTTTCCGTACTGGTTTTTAAAATTGTTCTCTATTCCGGCTCCATAAATATTTTTAAAAAGTACCCTGTCAATAAACTGCGCCTTGTCGCTCATTGGCAGGTCTTTCGTGAACACTTCATACAGCAGCATGTTCGGGATTGGACTCCGAAAACTGTTTTGGAAAAACCTGTCCATAGGCTCCTGCCATGCTGCCGCCGGTACTTTGTCAGGATCAAATGGCTTTGCCGGGGTATGGTATTCTCCGGTCATGATCAATGCGCCCAGTTCACGCTCTATGGCTTTCCAGTTTACATACCCCTCTTTTTCCGTCCCTCCCTCACGCCACTGGAAACGGATTCCTTTTTGTGAAGATGCGTCATATCCATGCAGTCCGTCCCCTTCCAGTTTCCAGCTTGAACCAAGCTGATTGTATTCCTTGCGGATTGCCTTTACTCGCTCACCTGAATCAGAAATATCCTGAAATATTGCATAAATACGCCTTTTCCCATGTTCATATCCACTGCCCTGCATAAGCATCTGCGTTATATACTCATGCGGAACGGTAAGCGCCTGTTCCGGCTTCTGGTAGGAATACTCTTTGGGAATCTCCAAATCCCCATTTGCCGCAATCAAAAAGGAAGCCTGTTCATAGCTTCCTTTCTGTGTTTCCGAACTCCCTAAAGAATTGATTTCATTTAATTCCCGCTCAATTTCCCGGTTAAGTTCTGCCTGTCTTATATTCTGCTGTTCGCTGTCCTCTGTCTGCCGTCCGCTTTCCCCTAATGGAACTTCATCACGACTTCGTTCATCACGATCTCCTCCGCCTGCATCCTCGCCTGCTGCCGTAGCTGCCACATTTCCATTGTCGAGTTTCTGTCCTTCGGCGGGTTGTTCTTGAGAAAGCTGCCCTCCAGCTCGTCCATCATCCGGTTCGCCTCGTCCTCCACTTCCTGCATCTTCTCCGCCAGTTTCCCGAACCGCTGCAACGTCCGGTATCTGCTGTTGTGGTTCTCTTTCAGGTACTCCATCGCCCTCACTGCGAACTTCCCTAAGTTCGTCATGCTCACCGTTTCCTCCGGTGCCGTGAGGTCCGGGTACAACATCCCGTCCGCTCCCTCGTGATACTTCAATGTTATCTCTGCCATCTGCAATACTCCTTTCTTCCATCTGCCTTAAATCATTTGCAATGCCTCTCAGCACTTCACAGGATATATCGCTGAGCAGAGATCCTAAACGGTAGACTTCCTCCTCTGTCGTAAATGCGGTAATAAAGGAGAAATCCTGTTTTTCAGTGGGAAGGTCAAAGCCGCATCTTGTAAATACCGCATACATGACACTTCTTTTTAACGCTTCCACTGCCGTAATCTCTTGCGCTCCGCCATTTTCTGTTATCTGTTTGTTTCCTGCCAGATTTGCGAACTCGGTGATGCGTCCACCAAATTCTGAGTCCATTATGACTCCGATCTGCCTTTCTGTAAAGTCTTTTAGGAAAGATTTATCAGATTCTTTCCCTCCGGGCAGGGCAGCGCCCTCTTTTTCCCTTAACCATGCCGCATACGCTTTCGTGGTGTTCCTGTCAAGCTCCCACGTCAGGCGGCTTTCCCTGCCCCCGGTATCGGATATGTCGAAAACATACCGCATATCCGGCTTTAACGCCCTTGACGGGAAGATTGCGATGCCTTTGCTGCCACGCCTTACATACCGCCCTACCTTTTTCCATGTGTCGAAGTCCGCAATCAGCGTCGCCCTCGGTCTTTGCTTGTAGACCATGAGGATATTGTCAAACTCATAGCGGTAGAGCTGCCCCGTAAGCCTGCATATGCTTTTCCATGCCTGCCCGCCTGCGGTTACTTCATCTATGGCGGCATCATACAGCTTTGATGTTTTTGTGTCTGCGCCCATAGCCAGCCCCCTTTACCTGTTTTTCTCCTTTGGCGTTTTTACCGCCTCCTGCGCCTCCGTTTCATATACCTGTGCGGCATATTCCAGTTCCTTTTCCTGAAAGATTTCATAGAAAAACTCTGCAAAGCCCTCCCCGTCCGCACGTTCCGGCGCATCAGCAAGACCATCGCACCACTGTCTGCACGCTTCTTCCAGTACCATAGGGAAAATCTTCTCCCTGATTTCGCTTGTCTTTATATCATCAAATGTCATATGCCTTATACCTCCAAAATTGATTTTCTAATATCCTTTCCGTCTATCTCGTCCCCAAGACAGTCCCATCCTTCGTACCTCTGCCTTGCGAACAGTTCTATCCGTGGCAGGTCCCCGCACAGTTCTACAATCCGCTCCCGTATCACGTCCGGCTTTTTGCTGTGTTCCATGATCCGTGCGTCGCACACCTGCGGGACGGCTTTCGATACCCTCTTTGGTCTGCCCTTTGTGCCTAAAATACAGATTTCCGAATTGGAGCGTGTCCAGAAGCCGAGTCCCATAAAGAATGTGTCAGCCTTTTTGTTCCGTTTTACCCAGTTGAACCCGCAGGTCTTATAGGTAAACCCCCATGATTCCATGACAGATATTCCTTCCAGCAGGCAGGGGAACGTGATCCACAAAAAAAGGATACAGTCATCATCGGCTATGCTTTCCACAGGCAATGACTTTATATCCTCAATGTTCATTGTATGGTAATGGTTTTCTGCGCTCCTGCCTTCTCCCTTTTTGGAATATACCTTGTACTGCCACGGGGGATCGGCATAAATGATGTTATATTTCTTTCCCAATATGCCTATGCCTCCTGTACCTTAATCAACGTGGAGAAAAGTCTGTATTCTTCCTTATCCATCTCAACCGTAAAGGAAACGGCATTTTCCCGCCGTCCTGCCCTGTCTCCCGCTTTCTTTATCTTCCTTGCAAGGCGCAGGAGGACAAAATTCTCCTTTGAAAGCTCCATGCACTCCTTAAAGTCCGTTCCCGCCGTTTCAAGCTGCTTCTGTCTTTCCTGAATCTCCTCCGCCAGTTTTACCCCTACTTCCTTTTTATCCGTAATGTCTATGGAAACCTCTGCCTTTGTCCTGCCGGAGCGCTCCCACTCCTTATGCAGCAGCTTTAGCAGATGCTCCATGTTTTTAACTGTTTCTTTTCCTGTCATTCCTTCCATATGGTTTTCCCCCTTTTTCATCGTGATTTTCCCGGTATTTGTTTCTGTTCTTCCCTTGCATGGTACATTCCGTCATACATTCCATTATCAAGCATCCTGTCGAATACCTCCGGCTCGCCTGTCCCAAAAGTATTTTCCAGACAGTCCCTTGCGGCATTTCTTACCCTGTCGGGCAGTCCCTCCTTCTGTTCCACATTCTTCTGCATCCAGAAATTTCTCCGTATCATATCCCGCAGGTCTGAAACATTCTCCACCCTGTCCGGCTCTCCGTACTCCTGTTTCAGAATGTCAAAGTCAAGCCTTGTAATGTCCTGCCCAAGATAAACGCCGTGCTCCCACTCTATGCCCGTAACCACGCTTTCATCATCGGGACGTTCCCCTTTGGGGTATCTCTCGTACAGCTTTACACCCCTGCTGACTATGAGCTGGCTGTCAGTCAGGCTCATTACAAGCAGATTGTCAGGGCTTAATGCCGCAAGCACACGGTAGTCATTCCCGTTCATGTTATGCAGCACTTCCCCGGCATGGAAAGTATGCTCCACACGCTCATAATGCAGATACGGGAACTGGGGCTGTCCGTCCGGCTTCAGGTTGTATATCCGCAGGACGTCAAGGCACTCCTTAGAACAGCGTTCCGCATCAAAAGTCCATTCGCCATCGTTAAAATGTCCCGAAAGAAACTGCCTTAACTGCGTTTCACTCCTGCAAAATGACGCATGAATACTCTTGTTTGCCGAAATGTACAGATCGCTCCAGTCCGCCTTTTCTTTTTTCGTTCCGTACAGTTCATTTATGCTTCCGGCGATATTTTCCACTACATAACCGTCACGCCACAGCCCTAATGTCTCTCCCATATAATCCGTCAGTTCCTGTAAATAATTGGTTTCCGTCCCTTTGTGGTTTTCCACCACCATAACCATATCTCCTAATTTCATTCCGCCCTCCTTTTCTCCACAAAAAGGCAGTCCGTTTATCGGCACTGCCCCATCTCCATGCCAAACTGGAACAGGGAAAGCTGCCCGTTTCCCTGCACCTGTTCCGGCTCTTTTTTCTTTTCATCTATCAGTTTCATCATCTGTGTCGCACACCGGGCAAAGGACTCCAGATACCCCTCCGCTCTGCCCGCATGACGGCGCATCGTAATCAGATCACCGTCTCTGATTGCCCTTGCAAGCCCGGACGCATATCCAAGCACACTATGAAGGCATATCTGCTTTGCCTCTTTCTCTGTCAGCATGTCCTTGTTTGCAAGGAGATAGAAAAAGTTCGGATCAGAAATATAATATTCAAGCGCCTGCACCGCACCGTCCTTTATCTCCCCTGCCCTTGCCATATAGTTCTCATTTACTTTGGGCGGCACTTCCCGGTAAAAAATTTCCGGGTATTTTTCATAATCCCTGCCGTACTCTTCCACCATCCTGTTTTTATAATACATGATGTGGTTTCTTACAAGGTTCATGTTCGTGCCGTCCGCATAGGACGGATCGCTGCCGCCATGCTCTTTCAGGTATTCCCACCGCCCAAAAGAATCCGCAAGCTCTGCTGCAAGGTTTTCTTTTTCTTTCTTCTTTCCCATACGCACCGCCTATCTCGGTCTGCCTATGAACACAATGGAAGAACGCCCCTGCACTGGTCTGTACACCACACCGAGGCGTGTATTTGCCGCCTCCACCACTTTTCCGCCGCCTGCATAGATTGCCACATGCGAAATGTTCATAAAGCGTCCGTTCCTTTCATAACTGTAAAATATCAGGTCTCCCGGCTGCATCTCGTCATAATTCACAAGCAGGTTATTGTCATAGCAGAGTTTTCCCTCACTTGCCGCCGTATTGGAACCCTCATACATGATGCTTACCCCCGCACTGCGCCATGCATAGTAGGCAAGGGAACTGCAATCATAATAATCCCCGCTGTCACGGTATGCCTGACTGTATGGGTATCCTACCTTTGACAGTGCAAACGCAACGACCTTCCTTCCGTTTTCATCAGAAATGGCATCCACGATTGCCTGATACTGTTCGGGCGAAATCGTTTCCCCCGGATCGCCGCCCCCGCCAGTGTAGCCGAGCATTGCAAGGTATTCCGGCTTCATCAGTTCGGCAAGCATTTCCTGTTCTTCCGCATTGAACCCATAGACGGAAACCATGTCATAACACGTTTTCAGTTCCACGTTGACCTCTTTGACCGTCGTGGTTGTCGTGTTCCCCTCATCGTCTGTTTCCGTGTCCGTCCTGCTGGAAATGGTATAGCTGCACATATCGTCAAAGACGGCTTTTAAGTTCTGCTTTGCCTTATCCGTCATGTCCGTTGCCGTGTCACCGTCCCCATGCTTTACCATGTAGACCATGAGAATGTCGCAGAAATTGTCCGGTGTGCCGGAACCCTCATAATTTACATAGATTTTTTCGCTTGCGTCATATCCGTCATGGTCATTCAGTTCCGCATTGACCTCACTGTTAAATTCCGACACATACGCCGAAAGGACTTCCTGTATTGTCTCCCCCGACGATATGGACGGGAAGAATACCGCAAACGGCGAATTATAGATAACCGCTATGATAGCAATGATTGGAAGTGCAATGAGCGCCACTACCGCAAACAGAGCAAGAAGGAACAGCCCCACATACCGCACGATGTACTTTGCCATCATGGAAAAGCGCATCAGCACAATGTCCTTTAATGCCTTGCCGATATTATCCTGGTTATCTTCCTGCCGCAGCTTTGCCACAAACAGCTTTATCATGCGGTTTCTTGTAGAATTTTTCACATCACGCTTATCCATTGCGATCCCGGCGGCTTCGCCTGCTGCAATCCCGACAAGTACGCCGCCTGCCCCTGTTCCTGCCGTGGCTGCTGCCGTCTTTGCCGCCGCCTTTGATGTTTCTTTCGCCGCTTTCTTCCCTGTTTCCTTTGCCGCTTCCTTTGCCGCCGTCTGTGCGGTTTTCCTTGCCGTCTTGACCGCACTTTCCTTAACCGCCTTTTCCTTGATACGGCTTCTGGACTGTTTTTTCCTGAGTTTATCCTGTTTTGCTTTTGCCGCTTTTGAACGGTAAAGGTTCCTGCCCGCATCCACGGCATTCGTGGCAGGCTTCGCCAGCGTGTAAGCCGTCATGTACGCATCATGGACTTCACTGCCGCCTTCCATTTCATCTAATGCAGTCCTAGCCGCCACTGAAGCAGTACCGGAAGGAAGGGAAGGCTTCTTTTTGACTGCCGCCTCTTTTTTCGCTTTTGTTACACGGTACTGGGCATACATACGGTTTTCTTTATTCACGGACTGCCGCACTTCCTGTTCTTTCCCCTGTCTGCCCTGTGTGTTTCTGTCCGCATATCTGTCCTGTGCGGTTGCGCCGCCGCTTCTGTCCTGTGTTGCTCCACCGCCATATTTGCCCTGTACGGTTCTGCCTTGTGTTGTTCCGCTGCCATATCTGCCCTGTACGGTTGCGCCGCCACTTCTGCCCTGTGCGGTTTCATTTCCTTTTCTGTCCTGTATGGTTGCGCCGCCGCTTCTGCCTTGTGTTGTTCCGTTTCCTTTTCTTTCCTGTACAGTTCCGCCGCCATTTCTGCCCCTGTATTCCATGCCGTCTGCCGCCGTTTTTGTCTGCACCGTTTTTTTCTTATCCGTAACATGGACGGAACTCCTTTTTAACTTTATCTTTCCGTCTGCCGCCACGTTTTTCCCTGACGCACTTCCGGCAATCTTCGGTCCATGCTGTACGGTAAGGACATTCCTGCCCTTGATTTTTGTTTCAGGCGCTCCCTTTACTTTCAGCTTGGGCTTTTCCTTTGTGTGGATCACCATAGGCTTGTCATCCACTTTCTTAATGTTCAAGCTGCCCCACCTCCGTTTCCTGCAAAAAAACAGCACCTAAACCATATGGCTCAGATGCCGCAAATGCTGTCACATTACCTTGCTTTCCGCTGTGTTGTCTCATGGGTAAAGCCCGAATCGTACTTTCCACCCTCAAGATTTTTCAGGAATACTTCCTGTCTGCCTGTCCCAAATTCTTCATACATCGCTTTTACTGCTTCACTTTTGATACTGTCGGTTGCAAATACATTTTGGGACAGCATATAGAAAAAATTGAACTGATTCCGCAAATGTGAATGATATTCGTCCAGTTTCTTCATCTGCCCAGGCGTTCCGCACTCCTGCCGTAATCTTCCATCCCTGCTGATTCCCAATACATTCAAGCGGTCAAGACAATTTTCGGAACATCTCTGCTCATCAAATTTCCATTCCTTATCCGTGTTATATCCTCCCCGCAGAAATGCTTCCAGTTGTTTTTCATCTGCACAGTACCTTGCAGAAAGTGTTGTATTTTCTGCAAAACAGCTTTCCATCCACTTCTCTTTTTCTCCGCATGTCATCCCAAGCGTCGCCATATCCTCTGCAAGTTCTTTCAATGACAGCCAGCTCTCCTTCACTGCGAAATCAAGAAAATCCATGAAATCCATAAGTAAATTTGTCTCGCTCCCATTGTGATTTTCCGTCACGAGAATTATATCCGTAAGATTCATAACAGCCTCCAATCTGTAAGGACAGAGCCACAGCCCTGCCCTTAACCCAGTAATGCCAAAGTGTGACTATTTACTGCAACTCAGCATTCTTTTTCTTTTCCATTGCGATTTTCTCATGGATATTTGTGTTGTATAAATTATAGAGGTCCGTCCCTTTCTCAATGGTATTGTCAAAAGGGATTACCACGTTTCCGCACTTCATAAGCCCCATGCCGCTTGACGTGTTGGTTACAAAGCGCAGCTGCGCCTCCGACACGCCGATGACCTCTGCCATGCGTGAACTGTCTGTGTTCGCCTGCTTCAAGAGCGCCACAAACTCCGAGTTGGCAAGCATGGTGGTAGCCGTGTAGTTTTGCAGCAGATCCACGATGTTCTGCGTGATTCCAGTACACAAGCCGCCCTGTTTCCTCACCTTCTTCCAAAGCTGCTGTAAATACTTTGCGGAATACTCCGAATTTAACAGGACGTGGAACTCGTCAATGTAGAGCCATGTCGCAATGCCCCTCTTGCCGTTTGCAATGATGCGGTTCTGTATGCTCTCCATCATTACAAGCATTGTAATAGGGGATAATTCCGTACCCAAATCACGGATTCCGTACACCGTAAAGCGGTTATCCACGTCTACATTCGTCTGGTGGTTGAAAATATTCAGCGAACCGTTGACAAACAGTTCCAGCGACAACGCTATATCCTTTGCCTCGTCCTCCGGCTGGTTCATCAGTATCTCATAGAAATCGGACATAATCGGCACATATTTCTCCCTGTTCCTTGCAATCTCAATGTAGAGCCTGCGCACACAGCGGTCAATAATGGACTTCTGCCTTGAATTAAGGCTTTCCCCCATGCACTGTTCACACAGTCCGAGCATAAATTCGCCTTTTTCCCTTATCATGCCCCTGCTGTCGTTCAAATCAAGACTCCATACGTCCATGTCAAGCGGATTGACATAGTTATCCGTGTAGGTTGACATATTTACCACCGTACCGCCATAAGTTTCTGCAATGTCAAAGTATTCATTCATCGGATCAATGACGATAATCTCATCATTGCCGGAGAGGAACACGTTGCCCATTTCCATTTTACAGAAAAATGACTTGCCCGAACCGGGAACACCGAACACAAAGCCGTTGCCGTTAATCAGCTTTTTGCGGTTGCCGATATTGATGTTTTTCGATACCTGGTTGATACCGTAATAACAGCCCTGTCTGTCGTTCAGTTCCTGCACGTTAAAGGGCATAAGCACCGCAAGGCTCTGTGTCAGCATGGTGCGCATGGTTTCCACCTGCCTAACCCCAATCGGAAGTGCCGTATTGAGTGACTCCCTCTGCTTCAGGTAGTGTTCCTCTATCGTGACGGAGTTGCGCTTGCCTATGGTTTCCACCGTCTCCGTCATGCTGTCAAGCTCCTCTTTCGTGTCCGCCATAAGGATAACCGTCACGGACACATAATAAAGGCACTGGTCATTTTCCCTTACGTCGTCCATGATTTCCTCAATCTCTTTCTTCTCAATCCTCTTGTTATACGAGATTTCCGATGAAAAATCGTTGTTTTTGTTCCTCACACGCTGCTGCTTGATGATGTCCGACTCAATGCCGAGGTACTTTTTCTGCAAAATCTTTGTTGTCATGTCCTTTGGGATAGGGACGACATCAATGCTTGTAATGGAATGTACCGGAAGGCTTGTGATCTCATTCAGGAAACGGTCTGAAAGGCTGGACGGGTATTTCTTGATGAACAATGCCCGGCAGAATTTCTTTTCGTCCTTGAAATAATCCGGGTAAAACTGTATCATGCCGTTGCAGAGGTCATTGCGGAAGTCCGCCCCGACCTTCCTTGCCTCCCTGATGTCAAAATCAAAGCTGCCCTCATCCCCAAGATGGTAGTAGTCATACAGCACCTTGATACGCTCATTGCCGGAAAGCGGCACGATTTCCGCGCCAAGCTCCCCGAACGCCTTATGCACCGACGCCTCAATGGTTGCAAACTGCGCCTTTGCCTCCTCAAAATTCTTGCGCTCAATGGTAATGGTAAGGTAGCGCTCCTGTTCAATCCCCTGCCTGCCCTCATGGATTTTCTGCTCCATAATGTCGTTGTATATCTTTCGGAACCCATTATAGCCGTCGTTCTGTTTCTGTAAGAACACATAGTCCCTGACCTGTTCCATGTCCTTGTTCTTGTTGTTGATTGTGATCTTGAAATTCACGTCCAGCGAATTTAAAAACCTGCAGTACCGCTCAAAGATGTCAATCTGCTCTGTTTCATTCGTAGTGGTGTAATTGATGTCCTGAAAACGGTAGCACTTTGAAAAGCGGTTCCTTGCCACCTCAAATATGCCGTTCTCTGCCACCTTCATAATCTCAATCGTCTGTTGTATGGATTTCGGAGTCTTGTAAAGCGGTTCGCCTGCTTTTTTCAGCTCCTTGAATCCGTCTGCAAATAAGCCCAAATCTGGTCCTCCCTTTCTATGCTGCTTTCAACATTGCCATAAGGCATTGCAGCCGAAAAATTCCGGCTGCATGATGCCCGGAACCTTCCGACCTGTAAAGGTCAGTCATTCCATTAATAGTTACTCCCGCTTATTCCTAGCGTCTTGCCCTGTAAACAATCACACTGGCTGCGGCTGAAATGACTGCCAGAACCGCCACGATTTTCACAACCCTCTTTTTCATACTCCTGTCTCCTTTCCTGCCTGTTTACGACCTCTCAGTGTTTTGCCCTGTAAATGGCTGTGCCGATAACGGCTCCCACTACTACTGCAACAATTCCTGCCACTGCCTTCACTGTCCTCTTTTTCATTCTCATTTCCTGCCTTTCTTATTTTTTTTACTGGTTTTCTTTTTCCCGCTGCCTTTCTTTCCGCCCTTTTTCTTATCCGCCTTTTTCGCCGCTTCCTCTTCCATGCGGATTTCATGGATTGTCTCCTCCCCTTCGGTGGACACATAGGCAAGCGGGCGGTTTGCAAAGAGCATACGCATCTTTCTTCCCATATACTCGTAAAACCCCATGCCGTTAAATGAATAGAACCCTCCAAGCGCTATCGGGGCGGCAACCGGGATTGCCACATATACACTGGGGGTAAGACCGATATAGCGGTACAAAAGCAGCACGATCCCGCCGCCCGCCGCAACCGACGCCACGGAGAAGATAAGCTGCTTTGCCGTCAGCCCCATGACTACGGATTCCTTATAGCGGTCTATATCCTTGTTGATTTCAATTACCATCGTTACACCTCCTGCATAAATTCCCTATCTGCTCTTTTCCTTTTTCTCCGGCTTTTTGTCCAGTCCGTTTTCCTGCTCATATGCCGCCATCCCGTCCGGGCAGAGTCCACGCATCTTTTCCGCATTGAACTGATAAAGGGGATAGCTACAATAGCCGCTTTTCTGCATCAGCCCGGTAAACTCGGCAATCCCGTTTTTCACAAGGAAGTCCTCAAGCTCCGGCATGTTGTTGGTATCCACAAAGGCACAGTAGGGAGGTACGGAAGAAAGCAGGTTTACCGTCACATCGCCGTAAGGCTCCAGAACCCCATCCTCCACTGTTGTCATTCCTACATAGAGGCTGTTGTTATCCACATAGGTGTTGACTGTCAGCGTTACATTCTCCGTAGTCCCGAACTGGGTTTTCAGTTCCAGTGTCCCTTCTGTTTTTTCTTCCTGCCCCTGTTCTTTTTCCTCCGGCTGCTTTATTTCCGGCTCTGCTGGTGCATATTCCGATCCGTTCCGTTCCATGATCTCTGCAAACTGGCAGATATGGTACAGGTTATTGCCGATTTCCGTATGGTATTCGTCAATATAGCGGCAGACATATTCTGATTTTCCGCCCACGGTATTTGTAACCTCTATTTTTTCGCCGTCTGCAATACGGAAAAGTTCACTGTATCTGCTGTTAATGAACCGTATGCCTTTCTCTGCCTCCCTGATATGGTGGTCCAGCCATTCCTTCACATAACAGTGGATTTCAACATTGTCATTTTCTTTTGCAGGGTTGCAGCGCATCACATAAGCATACTTTTCCGTATCTGCACGAAAACCGTACTCCGTTCCTTCCTTCCCCTGAAATGCGTTCTGCGGATGGCAGGTTGTATATTCCCGCATCGTATCCAGATTCCGCATAAACCCATTCCTGTCAGAACGCAGGATATTCAGGAGGTTTTCCAGTCCCTCCTCAAATTCCCCTGTTTTCCACCGTTCATTTAAGTCATGGAATCTGGAATAGAACTCTTTATCACTCTTATATCCCCCATGCATGACGCCAATGCTTCCTGTCTGCATCCTTATCTGCATACTCTGTTCATAGGCATACTTTTGTTCTGCCCCTGTCAATGGTCTTATTTCCATACAGCCCTCCTTATAATCCTAATGCCTTGCTGGTAAGCGCCTGCGCCCCTTTCACGCTCCCCACGGTAAGGGCAATCGTAAAGGTCATCTCACACAGGTAAATGAGCGTCTTTGCCCAGTCCGAGTAGCTGCCCGTAAAAGCCGGAAGCCCTGCACTGATGAACGCATTGCACAGCATGATTGCCAGCGCCATCGTGACCGCCTCAAACACCACGGATAAGAAATATTTGGCGTAGGTGCTTGCCGTGTTCGCCACATTCCGGTTGCCTGCCAGCGTGGAAAATGCAATGGAGCCGATTGGCACGATGACCATGATCTTTAAAAACCGGAAATACACCGTGTATATCATAAAAAAACCGCAGATAATGACAATGACGCTTAGAAGCGCCGCCAGTATCAGCATGATAAGCCCCTCGCCAAAGCCCAGATCCTTTATGACCTGCGCCTGTGCGCTGTCAATGGTAAGCGTGGTATAACTGCCCGCCGACAGTGCGTTCACAAGGTTCCCGATTGTATTGAAGAACGCTTTCATTATGGTTACGTTGTTTGCCACGAGCCATTCCGATAAGCCAAGCCGTATCAGCATACGCAGGATCACTTCAAACCGCATTTCCTCCCGCACGTCCACGCTCTCCGAACAGAACCCTATGACGAAGAACAGCACCACAAGGGAGGAACCCACCGCCACAAAAATCGGCTGCACGCTTTCCACCAGTCCCCACGGACCTCCGCCCTTGAAATTTACCGGGGACTGCCCCAGCAGGGCGAATACAAGGCTTACCTGATTGTTCCAGAAACCGAATACCATTTCCAGAAGGTCAAGTATCTTTTCCCCTAACTTGAAAATATCCACTTAATCCTCACCTCTTTCTCTACATCCAATATTGACAAGACGGAAGAACGCATGTCCTATGCGTTCTTCCTGTGTGAAATTTTAGATTTTCTTAGCCTGCGTTTTTTGCAGGCTTAGAAAACCTTTTCACACTTTTCTTAGAAGCCGAGAAAAGAAAGAACCGTGGAAATGCCCGCCATCATAACTCCGGCTACAATACCCTTGAGCGCCGAGTTCATGGTTGAGGAATCCTGCTGCTGGTATGCCTGTGCAAACTCCATGACGTTCTTTGCAAGGATAATGACGCCCACCGCACCAATGACCGCAATCACAAGCGTCTTTAAGTTATCGAGGGGCTGTGTGATTGCACCCGTTCCGCCGCCTGCCGCAAGCGCTGTCATAGGCAGTCCGCCCACTGCAAGGTATGCCGCACCACAGAACGCCGCCACAGCCTTCTTTGCCTTTGATAATCCTCCCTTTCCTTCCTTTGCCTCTGCTGCCATTGTCTCTGTTGCCATTGTTCCTGAAATAATCTCTGTTCTACGCATAAAAATAATCTCCTTTTCCATTTTGGTTTTTAAATTGTTACTGACTGCTCTATCATGACGGGGGCTTTCCCCCGGAATACTGTTCAATCGGGCTTTCCCCGATGCGTTGCTGCCTTAACCACCCCCTTTCCACTGGAAACTGCCCTAATTATCCGAATGCCGCACAGTCTGGAATGTCTTTCTGATCTCACGCATCTTTATGACGTCCGTTTCCGGGTAGAATACCGCCAGTATGGTCTTTGTGGGCATACCGAGCGCAATCATCTTATGCAGCTCGTCTTTCTGCTCTTTGGAATACTTCCACTGCGCCATACGGTTCATGATGGTGTCCTCACCCTCAATCCTGCGCCCTGCCGCCTCCGGTTCCGGCACAGGCTCTTTTTCCGCCTGCTTCGGTTCCGTTCCGGCTGTCTCCGGTTCCGGCACGTCCTCCTGTGCATACATGAGTTCATTGTCCTGTTCCCTGTCCAGCCGCTCCTTCTGCTCCTGTTCCTCCATGCTGATGAAGCGTTTCTTCATGCCCGCATCCGTCAGAAGTTCAAAATCCTTATAATCAATCTTGTCGATATAGACATTTTCGCCCTTCTTTTTCAGCTCCTCATAATAGGAGAGAGCCTTTGGTGTCAGCAGTTTGAATGGCAGCGCCTGTCCGCCCCCTCCGCTGTTTGGGACATGGACATACGGCTTCCCTTTCCCATCGGCGGTCTGGTCAAATGCCGGGTGTCCGAACGGGATAAACTTGCTGTCCATAATCGGATCAAAGCCACGGATAAAGATAATGCACTTCTTGTTGTCCAGCTTCCGCACTTCGTCCGGCGTGAAAAGCTCCCTGCCAAGCACGTCGTAATTGCGTGAGGAACTTCCCTGCCTGCCCTTTGTTTCGCCGCTTGATTTCTTGTCAATCGTGCCTTTTCCGAGCAGTTCCGAGACATACTTGTGCGTACTCTGCTCATTGCCGCCGAGATAGATAAACGTGTCGCAGTTGCCCGGAATGGTTTCCCATGTGTCCTTGAAAAGCGCCTTTAACTGGGCAAAATTCTGGATAATGATAATACTGGAAATTTCCCTCGACCGCATGGTTGACAGGAGGGAACAGTAGTCATCCGGCAGTGCGACGTTCGCAAATTCATCAAGCATGAAGGTAACGTGTATTGGCAGCCGCCCGCCGCAGTTGAAGTCCGCCTGATAGTAAAGCTCCTGAAAAATCTGCGTGTAAAGCATTCCGATGATGAAATTGTAGGACTTGTCGGAATCCGGTATGACGCAGAACAGCGCCGTTTTCGTCTCCCCGTCCCCATTCACGCCAATGCCAAGTTCCGCAAGGTCCAGGTCGTCCCTTGACAAAAGCCTTAACACCTGCTTGTTTTCAAGAAAGGCAAGCCGGGAGTTTGCGCTGATAATGATGGAACGGACAGTATCGCCCGCACCACGCATACACTTGTTGTACTGTTTCACCGCAGGGTGCGCCGAACCGAGCTTTGAAGTTTCCTCAAGGAATTTCATGCGCACGTCCAGTCTGGAAGGCTTGTTCTGTTCCGTCACTTCCGCCTCACCCAAAAGCTGCAAGACTGTTTCAAAGTTCCTCCTTGCGGGCGGCTCTTCCAGCCACACATAATAAAAGATTGCCTGTAAGAACAGCCCTTCCGCCTTTTCCCAGAAGGGATCGGAGGGAGTTGCGCCCTTTGGCGTGGTGTTGCTGATAAGGTTCGTGATCAGCTTTACCACGTCCGTTTCCTCACGGATATAGGAAAAAGGATTGTAGCAGTCCGACTTTTCCATTTCCAGCAGGTTTATGACCTTTACGCTGTATCCGTTGTTCCTTAACATCTCCCCGCAGCTTCTGAGGATTTCCCCTTTGGGATCGGTACAGATAAAGGAACAGTTATGCGGCATCTGCATCAGGTTCGGCTTTACCTCATAAAAGGTCTTTCCTGCGCCGGAACCGCCGCATATCAGAATGTTCCCATTGAGTTTCAGCCGCCGGAAATTCAGCGACATTTTCACGTTCTGGCTCAAAATGCGGTTGAAATTTTCGTCCTTGTCCGCAAGTATCTTGTTTGCCATTTTGGGTGATTCAAACCTTGCCGTTCCAAATTCTTTCCCCGGCATGAAGTTCCGCTGGCTTGTGATATACATTAAAAGGGCGGTAGCATAGACGATTAAGGCTATCACTACCGCTTTCATGGTTGTTTGGTTATAATAATTTGCAAATGGTTCGGCGCACACACGGTTGAAGGACTCCAGAAAGGCGTTCATTTCCATTCCCGGCTCCCATGCGCCGTTCAGGAGATACCCCGCATAGGCACAAAGGACTGCCCCCAGTACGATAAACCACAGGGATACTTTTTTCTTGTTCTGTACCATAGGCGGCTACCTCTTTTTCGGTGCGGGCGCTTTTTTCGGTGCGGGCTTTTTCTTCCGCATAAGCTCCTGCTCCTTTGCCTTCCGCTCCATGTCCGCATACCGCTTCCGCACCTCTGCGCTTACCCTGTCATAATGCCCTTCGTACAGGTCTTTCCCCCTCATGGTTGCGACCACACGGTTGTCCGCCGAATAAATCTTGTACTCCTTGTTACGGTCAAGAAAAGTCAGTATGGTCTTTCCATCATGGATTTCCATTGCCTTGTCCTTGTTGATCCAGACATATTGTGCGTTTTCGCCCCACGTTCCCGGTATCCTTGTCTTTACGGCATGGTCGTTTTCCTCCGTTATCAGTTTCTTTGTAATGGTAATGTCCGTAAGGTCAGGGTTCTGTGCGGCGGCTACTGCCTGCATACGCTGCGCAAGCTCACGGTATCCTTTCATGCGGCTTAAAAACATTTCCTTATCCATAAGGACTCTGTGCTGCCCGCCTTCCCCTTTGGAAAGGACGCCGATCCGCTCAAGCTGCCCCACTACCTTTTCCGCCTGCTCGTTTTCAAGGCTGAAGTTTTCCTTTACTTCCTCCACACTGATGCTCTTTTTCTCCATCGCATAGCTGCCGACTTTCTCAATCAGCCCGTCAAGAGCCTCCCCCGCCCTTGCCGCTTCCTCAGTGTGGAGGCTGTCGTTTCCCTTTTTCTGTTCTTTCAGGAAAGACAGCACCTTGTCCATCTCCTTTTCGTCCCCGTTTTTCAGGTAATCGTCAAACGTGGCAAGCCTGCCGGATTTCAGTTTCTGTATCATCATGTTTACCCGTGGGACTGCCTCCGTGTGGAAGATGATCTCGCTCATGCCGTCCTTCTTGTTGATGTCGGGCAGGACGGAATATAAAAGCCCGTATTTTTTCGCCATCTTCTGGACTTTCTTCATGTCCTCCGTCGGGAACTGGAACACCTGCAGGTCCCCGCCTTTCATAAGGAGCCTGCGCATGTCTGTCTTTCCCATCGTTTTTTCATGGTCCATGACCGCAATCAGGAAATCAATTGCCTTTTTCATTCCCTCGATAGTGCCGCCGCAGACCTTCATTGCAATCTCTATCCCGTCATAGCCGACACGGATAATCTGGACTGCCTCCTGTATTTCTTCCGCCATATGCCACCTCCTATAAACTTGCCTCTTTTTTTACCCGTTCCTGCACTTTTGCGGTATCCGTATTCCTGATTTCCTCCTCGCTCATGGAAATGCCGCAGGCAAACAGAAGCTCCGATAAGGTCTTTACTGCCTGTTCCTCCTGCACACGGTACATTTCAAGCGACACGAGCAGGTTTTCGATCTTCTGTATCCAGTCCGGCGCAAAACCAGTGAGCGCCTGGTATTTCCTGCATACGGCATCCCTGTCCGCATCTGCCGCCGCCAGTTCATCAACCAGCTTGTTTGTAAGTTCCCTGTCATTCGTGCGGAAGGCAAACTGTACCACAAATTCCTTGTCCCTCTCTGTCAGGACAATGTTTTTCTGCTGGAACATCTGCGCCGTCTCCGTTACTGCCACCAGTCCCATTACTGCCCCTCCTTCATCTTGTTTTCATAGACTGCGATGTTAATGATTTCTTCCATCTGCCCTGCCGGGATTTTACTGTTAATCAGCACAAGGAGCTGTTTCTCTGACAGACCTTTTTCAATGGCGCTGCGCACCTGCACAAGCTGTTCCGGCGAAAGGTCTTTTTCCGCAAGCAGCTTCACGATGTCCGTTTTCTTCTTTAAGAAAAGGCGTGAGAACATGGAACCCATCACATTCCCCCTGTCTTTCCGCTCCATGCGTTCCACCGGGACAAAGCGGATAATGTTGCCGTCCCTGTCCACAACCGCAGCATGGTATTCGATTCCGGGATAAAGCGCCGATTCCTGCATACCGGGCGCACTGCTTTCCGCCTTTGTCTCCGGCTTCTTTTCCTTTTCCGGCTTCTGGGGTTCTGCCGCCGTTTCCGGCTCTGCCCTGACTGTATTCTTTATCTGTTCCTCCAATGCTTTCCGCTCCTTTCCTGCTGCTTCTATCTCACCATGCAGCTTTGCAATCTGCACCCTTGCTTCGTTCAGTTCATCCTGCTGTTTTTCCAGCATTTTGTCCTTTTCGGAAAGCTGTGCAAGGAGGTTGCTCTGTATCTGTGCATCCTGCCCCGCCGTCCCGATCTCTTTCAGCTTCTCATTTAAGGCGTCATACCGTTTTTCCTGACAGGCAATCTTCTCGACCACCTCACGGATCTGCTGCATAAGTTCCTTTGCATACGCCGCATCCTGCCCGCTCACCGGCTCTGCTTCCCTTGCCTTGCAAAGCACCTGTGAGAAAAGGCGTTTCATGGTATACGCCGTATTTTCCGCACTGGAAAGCACTTCGGTTATGGTTTTCATCGGGACGCCTTTTTCATAAAACTCCAGCGCCACCGCCATCTGGTCGCCGCTTAACCCCTCTTTTAAGATTGCAGCCTTTTCTTCCTCGTTATAGCCGTTGCGCAGACAGCGGGAATACACGCACATCTGCCTGTAATCGTACCTGCCGCCGCTGTATTCCTCTGTTTCCTCCTTTGTCAGACCGAACCGCAGGTCATCCTCTATCAGCTTTAAGATTTCCTCCGTATACTTCGGGTTCTGTTTCAGCCTGCCAAGATATGCTTTCAGGTCCATGCCGCTAAGCACCGTCCGTTCCTGCATCAATGTCCTCCCTTCCTGCCCGCTCCGGGCAAAAATAAAACAGCCGTTTTGGGGCTGTTACACTTATCTGGATTTTTCTTTCCGTTCCTTCTCCTTTTCCTGTTTCTTTTCCGGCTCCGGTTTTCCTGCCCGCTCCCCTGCCGTGATTTCCGCAAGGATACGGGCGGCGGTCCTTTCCTCTTTCGCCACTGCCTTCTCCTTTTCCCTTATACGTGCTATCTCGCTACGGTAATGTTCCTTAAATTCCGCAAGCTGCCCTGCCGTGTACCCTTCCTTTGCAATCCTTTCCGACAGTTCCGCATACTTCCCATGCTCTTTCTCAAACAGGGCTTCCCCACGCTGGTAACAGTTTTCACACTCCAAAAGCGCCTCCATCTGTGCCGCAATGTCAAAGAGCGGCTTCATCCTTGCACGTTCCTTGAATATCCGGCTTTTTTCCCTTGAAGTTTCTTTCTTCCAGTCTGCCATCTGCAAATGCAGCTCTTTTATTGCATCTGCCGTCTGCCCTTTATCCCCGGTCACGTTATGCCTTACAAGGAACAGGTAATCTTCCTGTAACTTCTGCATCTTCCTGATGTCGTCACGGTACTGCCATGCCCTGCTGTACGGACGCTTTTTTAAAAGCCCTGTTTTGTAAAGCCTTGCAAAATAGCGTTTCTGTATGCCGGACATTTTCGCCCTTTTATAGCGTCTTACCCGGCACCGCACAATCCTTGTTTCCTGCACCTCCTGTATCTTTTTATAGGAAGAAAGGCTCTCCTGTTCAATCCGTTCCCGTATGCGCTCCTCCGTGTAGTTCTCCCCAAGCGATTTACACCGCCTGAACCTGCTCATGCCCATAGGCTTGATTGCAAGGTATTTACCCTCTGTACGGTATGCGTTCTTTATCCCATAACCCATACCGGAAAGGACGGATAAAAAGGACTCATAGGTTGCCGACTGTAGGACTGCCGCATCAATGTCACGTTTTATCATGTCCGCCCACACAAATTTACCATCACGGAAATCGTTCCATTCCTTGTAATTTTCGGATTTCTTTGCCCTGTCCTCCGATATTTCAATCGTGGAAAGCCCGTATTCTTCGCACAGGCGGTTCGTAATCGGCTGTATCTCCTTTGCCCAGTCCCCTTTTTTATAACGGTACTTCCTGCCGTCCCGGAAACTTACGCTGTTAAAGATGATGTGACCGTGGATATGGTCTGTGTTGTCATGCACCGCATACAGGGCTTCATAATCTTTTCCGAGATACTCCTTTGCAAACTTCCCAATCACTTCAAAGGCAGTATCCGCATCCACTTCCCCCTCAACAAAGGATATGATCAGGTGGTAGCCCTGCCTTTGGTCCGTCTTTCCAAACTGTTCCTTTGTCTGCCGCATCTGTTCATATACCTGTTCCTGCTGGCAGTTAAGGGAACCCACGAGCCGTCCGCCGCACGTTTTCTCCGGCACAGTGATATAGTCGAGCGCCTGTTTCAAGTGTTTCCCTGCATATCCTGAACCACAGTCCCCGATATAAAGTATCTTGCTGATTGCCAACCGTCCCTGCCCCCTTTACATTGCCCTTCCCCTGTCATGTTTTTTATCCTGTTCCATGACATACTCCTGAAGCTCATGTGTACAGGGCGTGTATTCCTTCATCGTTTCAAGGCAGAAGAAAATATCCGCTTTCTTATCCGTGGACGCAGCATAGAACCCTTCATAGGAATATGGGTGTTTTTGCTTTCCGTCATAATCCGCTTCCATCATGCCAAGTTCATCGTCACGTCTCAGCCGCCTTGTCTTTTCAAAAAAGTCCCCGTCCTTTTCCGTGAACTGGCGTACAGGCTTGAAATGACAGCCCTGATAGGGAAAATAGCCGTTCTTACGCAGGCGTTCTTCCTGTGCCGCCGTCAGTGTTTCCGTCAAATGGTTCCCCCCTTTCCTTACATGCTGCCTATCCTGTCCGCCGCCTCCCTCACGGTCATATTGAGTTTTTTCATATAGGCGCTCAAAAGCTCCCTGTCCTCTGTACGGTACAGCTTTGAATTATAGTTCCTTGTAATCTGGTTGATGTTGTTCCCGATTGCGTTGACCTCATTGATCAGTTCTTTCAGGAGGATACGGATTTCAGGGTAATCGTTGGGCTTCTGCGACAGCAGCAGCCGGATATACTCTGATTCTCTCATGCCGCTTTCCTGTGCCTGTTTTTTCAGCCTGTCCGCTTCCTGCTGCGTCAGACGGAAAGGCTTGATGATGTCCTTTTTTTCTGCTGCCATCTACCGTGACCTCCCTCCGTCCTTCTTTAATGCAGGGGAAACATCCGGGAGCAGGTCCTCCCCCGCTTTTATCTGGTCTGTCATTTTCCTGACAGCGGCATCAATCCCGCCCTCCCTGCTTATATCCGCAATCAGCTCCTCAGCAAGCGTCACCGCAAGCGCATCAAGTTCTTTTCCGTACCTTGTGCGGTCAAACATCTTATCCAGAATTTCTTCATCTTTCCGCAGGGTGTCAAGATAGTTTTTCTTATCTGTATAATCATCATCTCCCGGATCTAACACTGCCGTTTCTGCCTCCTGCAGCAGCTCATAATTCCATTCCGCAGCTATATTGACCGCATCTTCTATATCATATGGTTCCCAATGCACTTTCCCCTGCTCCCAGCACAAATCGCCCCGGAACATCTTTCCGTCAATGTGTCCCAGGCAGTAATCATGCCCTTCCATATAGCCGATCAGTTTCTGCCCTTCTTCCTCCGTTATTGAAATTTCCCCTGCAACAAACTCCGCAAGTTCTTTCCCATCCTTAAAATCTTCCGGCTCCTGCCCTCCTATTACCTGTGAAAGATACATCTGCCCGCCCGTATAGCTGAAATCCTCATATCCGAATTGCAGGGCTTTTTCGTTTCCCAGTTCCATCGTTTCCGTAAAAAGAACCGCTCCAAAATAATTTACCCTGACGCTTTCCTCCACGGACACCGGGAACCCGTCGTCATCGCCATGCCGCAGCTCATAACAGTGCATCCCTTCCGGCACTGTTTCCTTATCCACACGCAGCTCCGTGAAATATCCTGTCCGCCCCAGTAATTCTACTTCCTCAAGCACCTCTTTCTGCACGTCCACGGTTTCCATCTGCAACCACCTCCTTATCTGTATATAATAAAGCCCATGATTTCTGCCCCCGCTCAAATTCCGATAGGAATTTGCCAGATACGCACTTTGTAATACAAGTGCCTCTGGTTAGGGGACTGCCCCTAAAACCCCGCTGATACATATAGTGAACTTAAAATATGATAGAATATTTTTATTTTGATTGCACTTTCTGCAATCATTTTCCTGTTCTGATAGCACTTTTTAAGTTCATTTTTGGGAGGGCAGCCACGCCGCTTTTTCTGCCGTTTTTCAATGATAGTGCTTTTTGCAATCACTTTTACAGAATGATTGCACTTTTTAAGTTCTTTTTCCATGAATGAACTCACTTTTTGCAATCAGGCAGATTACCGTGCCATTTCCCGTTTTGGCGTGGCTGCTATGAGACATTTTTTTGCTTCCTGCAGCCACTGGTTGTAATCCTTGAACGGCTTCGGCGGCGGGCAGTTCTCCACCTCATAATCCAGTCCGTAGTATTTTTCCATGAGCGCATCCGCCGCTTTCCTGCCCGGTTCGTCATTGTCAAGACAGAAAGAAATCTTCCTGACTTTCGGGTGTTCCTCTAAAAATGTGGCAAGCGGCGCATCGGAAAGCATCCCAAGCGCCAGCTTGTTTGTCTCATAATCCCCACGGATTTCCACATAACTCATCAGGTCTATTGCCGCCTCAAATACCATGACCTCATCGCTGTTCCCATACCAGATATTGAACCCGTAATTCTTGTCATTGCCTGCCACGTCGCACTTAAAGGCTTTCCCGTCCCGGTCAAACACTCCCCTCATGCTTGCAAAGCGTGTTTTCCCCTGCACGTCATTCCCCTTAAAGACAATGTTGTGGTGGCTCTTTTCTTCATAGATCAGTCCGCAGCTTACAAAATAATCCACTGTATGCCTGTCAAGCGCCCTGTCCCCTGTCAGGTACGAATAAAGACAGTCATTGTTCTTTGAACGGGCGGGAAGTACGAAAGGCTTTTTCTTTTCTTCCGTGGAATGCTTTTTTTCCACATACACATTGGCACTCTTTTTGTCCCAGTCCCCGTCCCTCCGGTATCCTGAAAAATCAAGCAGCCAGAAAACAGCGTCCTTGACTTCCATGCCCGCAAAGACACGCAGGAAATCTATCTGCGAACCGCCGTTGTTTCCCCTTTCATGTTCCCTTGACCACCGGAACCAGTTCGTGCGGTTGTAAATCCGTATCGAATCCATTTCTTTCAGGGTGTGGTATCTGCCTATCTTTTTCACAGTGTAGCCGAGGCTTGCCGCTACCGCTGTCAGGTCAACGCTCTTTGCAATCGCAAGTTCCTCTGCCGTAAAACTTCTTCTTTCTTCCATCGCCTCACCTTGCTTTCCCTTTTTCCGCTACCATTGCCGTTTTCCCAAAATCCAGTGATTTATAGTCTGTAGAGAGATAAATTTTCGGGTGTTCCAGCAGCCCTTTTTCATTAAAGCTGAAATATTGGCTGTTGTCGCCTCCTACGATCACATGGTCATGCAGCGTAATCCCCATCAGGTCCGTCAGTTTCAGCATCCGGTCTGTAATCATGGTATCCTGTTTGGAGGGGGTAAGGCTACCGCTCGGATGGTTATGGACTAGGATCATCTTCGCCGCATTGGAAAGGATGCTTGCCTTAAACAGCTCCCTCGGCTCTGCAATGGTCTGATCGACTGCCCCCATGCTTACAATGCTGCAATTAATAGGGCTTCCATCCGATTTCAGGTTAATGATGCACAGCACCTCCCTGTCCATTTCACATAAAAAATCCCCCACTACTTTTACGGCATCCTGGGGAGTTGTGATCTTATGGTCTGAAAACAGCGGCGCATCCTTTACCAGCCTTACCGATACGACTTCCAGTTTAAAGGGTTCCTGTTCCTGCATCTGCTTTCTCCCCTCCCGGCTCAATACGGATAATAAATTCCCCCTCCTGCCGCTGCACCAGTTCCATAAGTTCCTTTACAGTCAGTTCTTTTGGTGTTTCTTCCATAAATATCCGCTAAACCTCCTATCTGGACTGCTTCGCTTCATAAATGTGTCCCTGTTCTGCCACAACTCCGTCCAGCCTTTTGTTTGGCGTGTCAGTTGCAAGCGTAATCTTCCGCAGGTCTTTGTCATAGTGGTACACCTGATTAGAAAGTCTCTCTCCCAGTTCCACCTGATCCATGTTTATTTCCGCAACCATCTGTGCCAGTTGCTCCGGTTCACCCATATTTACAGACACAGCGATCACCTCATGCACGGAAGAAGGCATCACATACAGGTCACTTCCCACTTTTTCTGCCAGTTTGTGCAGCTTATCCTCATAAAGCATGGAAGCCGCACCGCTGATTTTACACTCATTTGAGATAACCCACATGGTCTGTTCCGGTTCCATTTCTCCAATCATAAGGTCTGCCATTGATGGCGGCATACCGTCAGCAATAAACATTTCCCTCATTACCTCATTCATGGATTTTACTGTGGGCGGCAGGATACGCCTTGTGTTTTCCGCAGCAGCCTTAAACAACTGTTCCTCTCCCATTCCAAGCTCCTTTGCCAGATTGTTGTTGATCATGGTGCTTGAAAATCCCTTCTCATCCATGCTTACTACCCATCGGTAAATAATGGACAGGTCCTGAAACTCCCTGTGCGGCATTTTCTGTAACATATCTTCATTCTGTATGGTATTTACAAGCTGGAATATGATATTGTCCTTTGCCGCCTGCAAATCCAGCGGCGGCAGCACTGTCTGCTGAAATGCCTTATCCATTGCCTCTGCCGCATTCTGCATAGTTTCCTGCAAATCCCCTGTCCTTAAATACTCCTTATACATATCACTGATGTATATGGTTGGTGAAATACTGCCCCCACCCTCCAAACGAAGGCTCAATCCATCCATTTTACGGTTGATTTTCTCCACGGAGTCAACCCGCATCTCCGAGTCCTGATACTTCTCCGGCATATAATCCAGTAAATTTTCTTTTACAACTTCCTTGAAAACCTCATAATCCATCATAAATTCCATTCCTCCAATCAAAAGCGTGGTACATGCCTATGCCCCGCATTATTTTTCAATTCCATTCATGAACCCGAACTTCTTTTCAATATATTCCGTTTCAGACAACTGCCCTTCCAGAGCCATATTGTATTCCGACATAAAAACCTGTATTTCTTCCAGAACTGCATCTGTCAGGGACAGCGGATAGTCTGACGACGGAAGGATATACGCCCAGCACAGTTGAAAGACAATATCCTCATGCGGCATTTCCGCATCCCACATCAACACTTTTGGATTTACGCCCAAAGCCTCTGCAATACAACGGTTACGGTCCGGTTTTGGTGTACGGGTTCCATTTTCATACTGTGCAATGAACAGGTGTCCGTTCTTCCCAAAATTGCAGGCATTTCCAAGCTCCTTCTGCGTCATCTGCCGGAATGTGCGTATAAATTTCAGCCTGTCTCCATAAGTCATGTTTCTTCACCTCACTCTGCACTTTTTATTGCAGATAATAAGCCGGGGATTTCTCCTCGGCTTATCCATCTGTTCTGTTTCTATGCTTCTGCGCCGTCCCCGTCTTTTCTCTTTTTCCAGAAAAGAGCTGCAAGTCCGGCAGCAACAGCCGCAAGCCCGAACCCTGCAAATACCCACGGGTTCATGTTGTCCCCGGTCTGCGGGAGTTTCGGTTCCGTAGGCTTGTTTGTCACTTCAAGGGTGTACAGGGCCACTTTTGTCTTTCCGTCCTTGTATTCAAACTTCACTTCCTTTGGCGTGGAATCAAGGAGATACCCTTCCGGTGCTTCCACTTCCACTACGGTATAAGTGACTGCCTCCTCATACTTGCCGTCCTTAAATGCTGCAATCGGAAGTTCGCCGCTCTCTGCATGACCGTCCTTGTCCGTGGTAAGTGTCTCGATCACTTTCCCGTCCGTGTCACGGATTTCAAATTTTGCGCCTGCAAGCGCTTTTCCGTCCTCTGACTTCTTGCTGATGATGATCTTTCCAACTGCCGCTTCGTCCTTCATTGCTACTTTCTGGATTTCATCAGTCTCCTTCACCTCAAACTCAATATCCTGTGCAATTACATATCCGAATGGCGCTGTCTCTTCACGGAGAATATATTTTCCTGCAGGCAGCTTCTCGATCATGTGCGGCTCTTTGCCGGAAGTCCACTTCTCAACCAGATTGCCGTCTGCATCAATGACGGAAAGGACAGCGCCTTCAAGCTCATTGTCGCCCGTGATGTCAGTCTTTGAAATCTGCACCTTGATCGGCTTGTTTTCAAATTCTGCCTCAAATTCGATTACTTCCTTATCATCGCCCTGATATGACGCATCCACATCAAATACCTTATCGGACTTCACATATCCCTTTGGCGCTGTCAGCTCCTGCACATAATACTTCCCAAGCGGGAGGTCAGATACAAAGGTCAGCTTTCCGTCCTTTCCGGTCACGCCACGCTCAATTTCAGTTCCGGCTTTTACAACTACTTCGCCATCCCTGTTCACGATGTCCTCTTTCGCAAACAGTCCGAATACAGCCCCCTCAAGGACTTCTTTCGTGCCTGCCTCTTTCTTTACCACGGTGATCTGCACTTTCTGTCTCTCATTGCTGATGTTCATTCCTGCATAAACCACTGCTGTTTCCTGATCGATATAGGAAAGGTCTGCTTCGATTGGTGTATCATCCAGAACGAACCCTTCCAAAGTCTTTGTCTCCACAAGGTAATATTTCCCAAGCGGTAAACTGTCAATGCTTGCATAGCCTTTCTCGTCAGTGACGATGGTTGCCACAAGCTCGTCCGCCTCATAATAGATTGTATCAAGACCGTCCGGGCTTACAATGTCCTCTGCTGCATAAACTTCAAATTCAACACCTGCAAGGCTGTCCTTGAAATAGTTGAAAATGAAATCATACCAGTGTCCTTTCATAAGGGTAGTGTCCGTTACAAATTCGCCGTCCTTGTTGATGATGATTGCGCCTGTTGGAACTTCGTCTTTCATGACTGCACTCTGAATGTCAGCGGTATCTTCCACCGTAAACTGGATTTCCTCTGCTTTCAGGTAGCCGTAAGGCGCAAATTCCTCACGGAGCGTATAAGTCTCCCCTGCCACAAGTCTCTTGATCACATGAGCCTCTCCTGCCACCGAAGTCCATCTGTCAACCTCATTGCCGTCCTTGTCAATGACTGTAAGCATTGCGCCGGAAAGCTCTGCGCCGCTTGCAATGTCCTCCTTAGTGAACTCAAAGGTTGTAGGTTCATTCAGAAATTCGCTGCTGTATTCTGCAACTGATTCATGCTGTCCCTGATACTCTGTCTCAAAAGTGATTACTTCCCCACTGGAAACGTAGCCTTTGGGCGCTGCCAGTTCCTTTGCCTCATAAACTGCAAACGGGTAATCCTTCCCAAAAGCGATCCTGCCGTTTTCATCAGATACGGCAGTTTCAAGAAGTGTTCCTGCCCACACGATCACTTCCCCGTCAATGTTTTCAATATCCTCTGCGGCAAACAGACCGAACACTGCACCTGCAACCGGGGTATCTTCCTCTGCATCTTTCTTAAATACTGACATATCCAGTTTCTGTCTGTCATTGATAAATGTCACGCTTTCATAGATTACCGGGGTTTTATCGTCCACATAAACGAATGTTACAAGCTGCTCTTCCCCGTTCAGCACATATCCATAAGGCGCTTCTGTTTCCACCACACGGTACTGTCCGAGCGGAAGCCCTGAAATGCTGGCTTTCCCATTTTCCCCGGTTGTAAGCGTTGCAACAAGATCGCCCTTGCTGTAATATCTTGTCCTGTTACCGTCCCCGTCTGTCTGCATGTCAGCAGTATAAATATCTTCTGCGGCATAGACCTCAAATTTTGCCCCTGCAAGGGAGCCTTCCCTGTAAACGAACTCCTTTTCTTCAGAATCAGCAAACAAGCCGCCCTTGTAGCCGTCAAGGATTTCGCCTTTCTTCTCCACTGTCAGTTCCCCGACAACAGGTTCGTCCTCATATTCCACGGTAATGATTGCATCATAAGTGTCCGGATCAGTCTCATAGAACGTATCGGAATCAACCGCCACTTCCACATAATTTGTGTTCAGCACATACCCGTAAGGCGCTTTCACTTCCTCAATGCGGTAATTCCCAATCTTCAATACGTCAGGCAGGATCAAGTCGCCATCTTCGTCCGTGAAGAAAGAAGTGTGTGTAACCTTTGACGGATAAGTTGTAACCATCTTGACATATTCGTTTTTGTCAAGGTTGAAAATCTTAAACTCTGTATTAGGGATAAGGACTGTCTGCTTTGTGTCAGCGTCCTTCTTGATCACACGCAGCTTTGCGGTAAATTCACGGTCAATGAATACACGCCATACCTGCGGCTCTGCCGGGTGGTTCTCCACAATCCTTACTTCAAAAGGTCTTACCGTCTGCATGTTATGCGGTGTGACTGTCTCAACTACCACATAAGTCCCATAAGGGATTGGCTGTGTCACGATATGCCCCTTTGCATCCGTGAAAAGGGTAGTCTCACCCTTGCTGCCGATTTCAACAGGTTTTGCGCTGTCAAAATCATAATTTCCATCTTCCAGTACGGATAAGGAAGATTTCAGGTATGCGGTAAAGCCTGCGCCGGATAATACAGGCGCTTCAGTGTCGTCCCCGTTGTCGGATACCTTGATAAGCTGGAACGGCTGCTTGATGACCTGCTCCGGCGATGTTGTGCTTCTTGACACTTCCGCTACCAGATCGCCCTCATAATCGCAGATAACATCGTGTTCCTCTTCATCAAGGAGATACCCCTCTGACGGTGTGATTTCCTTTACATAATAGTTGCCGAGATAAAGGTTCTTTACCTCTGCATTGCCGCCCTCGTCCGTTGTCATTGTCGCAACAAGGTCCCCTGCATGGAAGATAATGCCTGTTGCACCGTCCGGGTGTGCAATATCGTCACGGGCATACAGACCATAGACTGCGCCCTCCAGTTTTGCGTCTCCCTGCGGAACGGCTTTTCCTGTCTCCTTATCCTCCTTGTAGATATGGATTTTTGCCGTTGTCCTGTCATTTGCAAAGGTGTGGGTAAATGCTGCCTTTGCGGTTGTTTCCGGCAGGTAGTTGAACGTAAAGCTGTATACGTCAGAACTGTTCCTGTAATATGCGTAAGGAGCCTGTGTCTCTGAAATATAGTAGCTGTTTGCAATCGGAAGGTCTACCGTGTAAGCGGCGCTGCCGTCCTCCCCTGTTGTAACGGTCTGTAATGCAGTCCCCTTTGTCACAATGACCTGTCCTGCATAGTTCTTGATGTCATTTCCCGCATAAAGCGTATACTGTCCGCCGTCCAGCGGGTTTGTTGTCTCGGAATCTTTCTTTGTAACGGAAACTTCCGCCTTCTGTCTGGCATTCAGGACCGTTGTTGCCTCATACTGCACTTCCACCGTCTGATCCTTATACTCAATCTTCACTGTATGCGGCTCTGTATTGATGGTATATCCGTCAATGCTCTTTGTCTCTGTTACGATATAGGTTCCAAGATGAAGGTCTGTAAGAACCACCTGCCCGTCACTTCCTGCCACAAGGTTTTCAGCGATCACATCCCCTTTGCTGTAGACCTTTGTGCCGTCAGCCTTGTAAATGTCTGCGCCTGCTGTCACTTTGAAAACAGCACCCGGCAGTTTCTTTTTCTCATAAGTGAAATTGCTGCCATTCCATCCGGTCAGGACTTCCCCTTCTTTATAAATGGTAATCGCCCCAAGCTGCTCTTTGTCTGTTGCACTGATCCCGGTTGTCTGCCCTGCCCTTACGGTCAGTGTGTGGACTTTACCGCTGAGTACATATCCCTTCGGGGCGGTAATTTCCTTTACATAGTAGGTTCCTGCCACAAGTGCATTGGATTTTGCATAACCATTGGAATCCGTAGTCATGGTGTCTACCCTGTTGCTGCATCCGCTGTCGGAATAAATCCCGTATACGGCTCCTGCCAGCTTCACGCCGCTGGACTCATCGGTCTTTATGATCTCCCCGTAGCCGATGTTTTCCGTCTTTACCTTAAAATAGGCATGGATAGGATCGGCGCTCGGTCTTTCCGAAACAAACTCCTGATAGTTTGCCTTTTCCGTAAGCCAGAACACACAGCTTGAAGTAGTCTCTACCTCTCCTGCCGTGGAGTTCATGGTTGCCATTGTTGCCGCCGTGTTCACTTCCTTACTGGAAATGGTGACGTTGTTCCCGTTCTTTTCCACTGTGTACCCGCTAAGGGAAATGTCAAAATCCCCAAGTACGCCATTGCTGTCAGTAAGGGTTTTCTCGAAACGCTGGTTCCCCTCATTCCATTTCAGCTCATAAGTTTCCGCACCGCTCTGTGTCCTGCTTGCAAAACTTGGTCTTGTCGCATTATAAGACTTGCTGATGCTGCTTTTCAGGCTTGTATAATAGGCATAGGACGATGACGGGTTCGGAGCCGTATCGCACAGCTTTCTTGCTGCCGAGTCCCCGCCGTCAGTACCGAACAGGTTCCCCACGATCACCCACACCATCGCCTGTGTCGCTATGAACTGGTCACACTGGTCATTTGACGGCGCTGTTGCGCTGTTGCTGTTAAAGCCAAAATACAGGCAGTAACTTAAAAGTTTTTCCTGCTGTGCCGTCATGGAAGTGCTTGAATTGGGGTAGCTGTTCATAAGCTGCCCGCCGTCTGCCGCCAGACCAAAGTTCATGCAGTAGGCGGCATTGCCGTCCAGTATGGCATACAGGATCTTCCCGTGGTCATAACCAGCCTTTAACTCGCTTACCTCGCCGGACGCCCTTGTTGACGCATACCAGAAAGCGATGTTTGCACTGGAATTTGCCGCAAATGCAGTCATCCCATTGCCAAACAGCGTCGTAAAGACTGTCAGCAGGGCTAAGAATCCTGCCATAAATCTTTTCATTTTCTGTTTCATTCAGGTTTCCTCCTTATAATAGGGCAAAAAAATAACAAGTCATATAAAATGGCTTGTCATTTTCCGTTTACTGTTATTTTGTTTGGATTTCGTCTCTGTCCGTCTCCCTTAATATCCCCGGCGGAACCTGCATGTCTCAATTCCGACAGACGGATAAAGGGAAAACGGGCATTTTTCATTTGTATCAGAAGCCTTACAGGTCATATGTCAGTAAGGAATACCCCTCACCGTCTGCCTGCCATAACTCCGACCATTGTGAGTACCACCCTCGCAACCAGTGCAAGCAGCAACAGGAACAGTTTTGCTATCCCAAGTACCAGTTTCAGGAGCATCAGAACCGCCTGCAATATCCATTTTAATATGGTCAGCAGTACCGTTGCCGTCTTTCTCAAAACCATTCCCACCATAGATCTTTCCCCCATCCTCTACCGCAATCCTTACCTTGTACTGATCCCTCCGTTTAACCGCATCCTGCACAATGCCCTCATGCCTGCGGGTATTAAGGATTACCATATCAACAACGAACGGGGTTACGGATTTTATATTTCTGTATTCAGCCCTTCCAATACCAAGTGTACCTTCCGGCGCTGCCTGTTGTCAAGTTCAAGACATAATCCGGCACAATCCTGCATAATCCGGCATCGGTGTGTCCCTATCTGTAACAGCGGAACTCATAAAATTCTGTCCCGTTAAGGCTGCACACCCCTGTATATTCGATATAAAATACAGGCTCCGTTTCAAGCATCATCATCCCTGCAATGTAATCCGCTATCCCGTCCTCGCTTCCGAGTTTCCTCCCGGACGTGGTTGACGCTGCATTCAGGTCTGTTTCTACAAAAACGCTGTAATAGCCCAGTCCGTCATATGGATAATAGGAATGGTATTCTTCCTGCGTTATCTTCCCCTCTGCCAGCAGGCTTGCAAGGTTATCCGTGGTAGTTATCATCCCACCCGCCTGACACTTTGCAACTGCCTGACTGCATACAGATACGGGATCGTATGGCAATATGGTCACTGTCTGTTCCTGCTGCTTTGTTTCCTCCGGTTCTGTCTGCTCCTGCTGCCCTGTTTCCCCCGGCTTTGTTTCTTCCGGCTTTGCTTCACACTCCGGCTTTGTTTCTTCCTGTTTTTGCACATCTGCACTGCTTTGTGCGGGTTCTGTTTCCCCTTTCCGCTCCGGCTGACTCACTGTCTTTGGTTCGGGTGTTTCCGCTGCCCCCTTATCCTCCTTTTCCTGCCCCGGTTCTTTTGCCATTTCCTCTGCGGTCTGCTCTTTTCCGGTGTCCCCGTTTTGTGCCTGATACGCAGCAGTGACTTCTTTATTCTCCGTCATATCCGGTTCCACAACGTCCACTACTGTTTCAGCCGCTTCCGGCTCCATATCAGGTACAGCATTGTCCGTACTTCCACATCCGGCAGCAAGCATGACAGTTACGGATAAAATCAGGAATAATCTCTTTTTCATATGAATCACCTTTCCTTTCCCCATAAGGGGAAGGAAGGCTGTGTCCGTGTACCGCTGTCCTGTCCCTTATGGGAGTTTACACGGGACACATATCTATTCAGGTCTGTCCCGTATTCTGTGCATTGTTTCCTCCTATGAAGCTACTGCATCCTGCTCCGGTATGCAAGCATTCTTTTCAGTCTCTTGTTCTTTGCATATGCCTTGTAAAATTTCAGCATCCACATGTCTCCCACCTCCTTTTCCGTCCCCGCCCTTTCTTCGGGGACAGGGGCTTCCCTCCCGGCATCACATTCATCCAGCAGCCCCTCCACACTCTGTAAAACCACACCATCAATATCCCCGCCATTTTTCAGGAATTTTGCAGCTTCCATCATTTCCCACGGATAAAGGCAGTGTTTAACAGCCAGTCCGCAGATCAGTTCCGCAGGCTTCTCCCCATATTCCTGTCTTACCCTGCAAATCCCCTTGTAAATCGCATCCAGCCATTTTCCTATGGCAGCATCTTTGTCAGATACCAGTGCAAAATCGGGGGACTGCCCCATTTCAATACATTCCTCCGCAAAGGAAAACCAGTGTTTCACGGCTTCCCTGCCGCTTTCAGGGCACAGCCTGATTAAAGATTCTTCAAAAGTTTTCTTATCCATTTTTACTCCTTTCATCGTCTGCCAACCGAAACGCCTATCATGGTCAGCACAATCCTCATAACAAGGGAAAGCAGCAGCAGGAACAGCTTTGCTATCCCAAGCACCAGTTTCAATGCCACAAGCGCCGCCTGTAATATCCACTTCAATATGGTAAGCAGTACCACCCCGGTCTTTCTTAAAACCATTCCTGCCATAAAACATTCCTCCTATCCCCAGTTGTCAACCAGCTCCATCATGGTTGGATCTTCGGGTTCCTCTGTAATACTGGCTGCTGTTTCCTTTACCACGGTTTCCATGACCATCCTTCCCATGCCGCCCTCCGCCACCCTTGCCGCCCCGCCTCCGAGGGCAGCGCCGAGCAGCATGATAATTTCATTCTTAACATCATTCTTTAGTTCTTCACGGATACCATCCAGGTCACTCCTTGAAATGTATTCCTCTTTCTTCTGTCCTCCTGTCTCCCTCAACAGGTTTTCTTCCCCAAAGCTGTTTGCATAGAAGTCTATGGCATCCGTTATGAACTGGTTTACAGACTTATGAATGTCCGTATTCAGTTCCGCAAGCACCCTGTTTACCCTGCGCTGCTGTTCATTGTCAAGATTGAGGCGGTAACTTCGGAAAACAATATTCGACTTTGCCATATGCCCCACTCCTATCCTATCTGGTCACGATGCTTTGCAAGGAAAACCCTGCCAAGCTGTTCATACCCCTTTGCATTTGCTTTGATGTCCTCAATGTACCGGATATTCCCGCTGTCATGTGAACCGAACAGCCTCATGACTGCCGCTCCGCCGCCTACAAACACAATCGGTATCACATCAAGGTTGTAACCGTGTTCTTTCAGGGTATTGTAGACTTTCTGTGCAAAATCACGCAGGCAGTCCTTTACGATGTTCATGTACTTATCCGGCAGTGCCGCCTCTCCGGTAGCCATGACCTGCTGTATCACGTTTTCCTCAAGTTCCTGCCCGATCTGCCTGTTACATTCCTCATTGATTATTCTCATGCAGCGGATAAGTCCCTGCTGGCTTGTGATACATTCCGCCTCATTCGGCTTGCCGTTCTCTATCGGCATGATGTCAATGGTCCAGCTCCCTATATCCACCACTACCACACGCCCCGGCAAAGTCCTCAACTGCTCTGCAACTGCCGCATAGCATTGTGGGAATACGGACACCCTTGCTATCCTTGCCGTGTACTTCTCTTTCTCAAAGCGGAAAGCGACTTCTTTCTTCTTTGACAGGTAATCAATGAAGTCCTGCTTCTCTGCACCGAACCTTGTCAGGGGAAGTCCTACCGATAAAAGGACATCCGCATTTCTCATTCCCCGTCTGTTCAGTTCCTTTGCGACTGCCGCAAGGGTAAGCAGATAGAAGTTGTCATTCTCAACTTTCGTGTCCCTGACCTCAAGACGTTTCCCGCCCACCTTGTAATACTTTCCGTCCAGTTCCACTACATCATCATAAAATGCGGGTTCCGTTGTGATCTCCTTTACCCCTGTCGTAAAAATCTGTGTGGCTGTTTTCATGTTCGACCAGCCGTGGTCAATCCCGATTACTTCAATATGTTTTTCCATTCTGTTCTTCCTCCATATCTTTTTCATGTTGCTTTATCTCTCCTTAAAATCTTTCTCATGCAGGGAAAACAATACTGTTCTGACTGTTTGTACGGACATCCAAAGCACATATCTTCCTTGTCCTGCTCCGTGATTTCAGGCTTGCTTTCCTCCCTGACACACTTCCTAGCGAGACACTGGCTGTTATTTCCGTAAAAGAACCTGCAGCGCATACAGCTTCTTAGGTCTTTTTCCAAATTTACCTGTGCTGCTATAATTCCGCTTTGTTTTGGAGCGTCCTGCACCCTTACGTTAATTCCCATCCACGCCACCCGCCTCTCTTACAGCGGAAAGCATGTAAATCTCCTCCATCTTTCTGTCTGCCAGCCCTGCTGATCTTGAAAGTGCAAGTACAAACACAACTGCTGCTATAATTCCTGCCGCTATCATCTGCCGCCCCTCCTTTTCTGCTCCGCTTTCTTTCTCTGTTCCGTCTCCATCCGCCTGACATACTCACGAATGTCAATCAAATCCTCCAAGTCGTAGATTTTGGAACTCATGGCACGGTCAACATTTTCAGGGGTACATTCGCCATGCTCTGCCAGCGCTGCCATTACTTTCTGCCTGATTTCTTCCTGCACCGCATCCGGCATTGCTGCTATATAGTGTGGCGGCAGCTTTGTAATTTCTGTGATTACCTCCTTTTCGTATCCGTAACTCTTTTCAAAGTCACTGATAAATTTTTCTTTTACCGATACTGCCTTCGTTTTGTTTTCCTCACTGGATAATTCCACCAGTTCGTTTAGGAACTCAATCAGCTCTTTCTTCGTCATAGCCGTTCACATCCTCCTTTTTGCAATAAAAATAGGACTATATCAGCTATGCAGTCGGTGGCATCTGCCACTTCAAGAGCTAATTTAGTCCTACCTAAATAATTTTTATATTTTTATGCATCAGAAAAACAATCTTCACCTCCAAAACCACATGACTTTTATTCCCGCCGGAATCCTGATGCAGCATGGGCATTTGTGAGATATTTGATTGGTAAAACAGCGCTGCCTCCCATCAATACCTTGCTTCGTTGCAATTTTGAGAAAGGACTAAATCAGCTCAAACCCTTGTATTTACTGGATTTGTTCTAACTTTAGTCTTATTTTACCGTAAGCATCGCCAACACGCAAGCCACACCAGTATAAAATTTGAAATGCTTGATAGGAATATGGCTTGTCTTTTACTGCTTCAATGAATTTCAGATATTCCTCTTTCGTCCAAAAAAGCATTTCCTCTGCTTTCCCTTTCCCAAGCGGCCCGGCTTTGACAACGGGATTGCTCTTTAATTCGTAAAACCGTACCGCATGATTAAACAATGCGCTCAATTCGGATTGCAGAGTTTTCAGATAAGTCGGCGCATAAGGCTTTCCTTTTTCATCACGATAGGAAATCTGCTCATTCTGCCACTGGATAATATCTTTTGCACGAATATCGCACATTTTCTTGTTTTCAAAGTACGGTAGCAATTTTGTGCGTAAGATATGCTCCTTTGTCAGCCAAGTATTGTGCTTCAGCTTCGGCTTCATATCTCTTGTATACGCCTGCACAAATTCCCCGAAAGTCATATCCAAGTCAGCCGCTTCTTTCATACGGAAATGATGTTCCCACTCCGTAGCTTCTCTTTTGGTT
>Ga0137310_100143_pt1 | contig 43502 bp, 29 predicted proteins | sample NAcewiD2O_June_2_FD_97183 | JGI IMG/M metagenome (GOLD analysis project Ga0137310, IMG submission 97183) | Mouse cecal microbial communities from Vienna, Austria - N-Acetylglucosamine amended D2O_June | ecosystem: Host-associated > Mammals > Digestive system > Large intestine > Cecum | place...
TCGTCACCCGGTCCGGCGGTTCGGACGCCTACGGACAATGGGCAGGGAAGCGCATCAAGACCAAGATAAGCGCCAAGCTGGCCACTGCCGTGCTGGGGCTTTTGATCTTCGTGGACGATGGGTTCAACTGCCTTACCGTGGGGACGGTGATGCGCCCTATTACGGACAAGTGCCGGATTTCCAGGGAGAAGCTGGCCTATGTGCTGGACGCCACGGCCGCGCCTGTGTGCATCATCGCGCCTATTTCCAGCTGGGCGGTGGCGGTGGCCTCGGAGGTGGAGGAGGCAGGGGGGTTGAATGCCTTTGTGCGGACGATTCCCTACAATCTGTACGCCATTCTCACAATCGTCATGGTGTTCTTCTTAAGCGTCACGGACTTTGACTTCGGCCCCATGGAAAAGGCGGAGGCCTGCGGGAGCAGGGAGGGAGAGCAGGGGGCTGAAAAAGAGGCCGAAAAAGATGCGGCTGCAAAAAAGAGGAAAGGAACGGTGCCGGATCTGGTGCTGCCGGTGGCAACGCTGATCGTGTGCGCCATTCTGGGCATGGCCTATGTAGGCGGCTTTTTTGAGGGAAAGGCCTTTACGGAGGCCATCGGGGAGAATCCCACGGCAGGCCTGACCCTTGGAACCTTTGCGGCATTGGTGGTGGCGCTGGCCATGTATCTGCCCAGGCGGATCATGACTTTGCGGGAGTTCATGACAGGGATCATTGACGGGATCAAGACCATGATCCCTGCGCTGACCATATTGATTCTGGCCTGGGGGCTTGGGGGCGTGTGCCGGGAGATGATCGGAACCGGGTTTTTCGTCAGTCATTTTGTCAATGCCGTAAACCTCCCCTATTCGTTCCTGCCTGCCATCGTGTTCGCTGTGGCGGCTTTCCTGTCCTTTTCCATGGGCACGGCCTGGGGGACATTCGGCATCCTGCTGCCCATCGTGTCCATGATGTGCGCAGGGAGCGGGGGCAGCGCCATCCTGATTCCTGCCCTGGGGGCGACGTTAGCAGGTTCGGTGTACGGGGATCACTGTTCGCCCATTTCCGATACTACGATCTTAGCTTCCACCGGAGCCCAATGCGGGCATCTGCGCCATGTGGAGACCCAGCTGCCCTACGCCACCTTAGTGGCTGTGGTGTGCTTTGCAGGGTATCTGGTAGCGGGATTTACACGGAATGCCTGGATTACGGTAGCGGCGTCCGTTCTGCTGCTTTTGGGGACGCTGGCAGCCATTGTTTTCCGGAAAAAAGGGCGAAAAGCGGTAGGATGACTTTCTATACAGATTCTTTCACTTTCTATCATTCCGGCCGTCAGAATTTGACCATGCAGAAATATTGTGCTACATTTATTCCTGTAGGAAGTACAGGGAAGCCGCCGGTTCCAGGAGCACAAAAGGAGGATGCGGCCTGGAGCTGGCGGGTGGAGTGAGAGATGTCTGCAAAGAATAAGATAATGGTCAACAGTAGAACGAATATTTTTATACGGGTGATGGTCAGCTTTCTGCTGATCATCCTGGTGCCTACCGTGATCATGGGCCTTGTGTGGTACTGGGATATCCGCGAGAAGAACCATGGGGATATGATGGAAAAAGAGCGTCGGGGCCTGGCAGAGGTGCAGGAGGCATACAGGCGCATGATCGGTCAGGTGGAACAGGATCTGGTGGGCATGGTCTATGGTACCAGCTTCAAGAATTATATTGCCGCCCAAAAGCCGGAACATATGGTGAAGGTAATGGAGGAAGGAGTCAGGATCATGAACCGGAATGCCTCCCTGTATTCCGTCTATCTGTGTGACATGGGAACTGGTAAAATCTGGGATTCCGGCTCGAAGTTGCAGAGCCTGGAATCCTTTTATGATACAAAATGGCTGGAACGCAGAGAACAGTCGATGAGTGTCCAGTGGCTGCCCATCCGGCAGAACATGGACGGGGGCTTCTGTGACAAAATGATTCTGAATGGCATGGAGTCCTTTTATCCTGTGAAAAACGTGCTTACGGTGATCACGCCCCAGATTAAAAATATTGTACTTGCGGGAAATATGGATATGGAGGCCGTAGGACAGGAATTGGCAGAACGGTTTGCTTCTACTAAAACGCAGATCTGTCTGTACCTGGGGGAGGAGCTTCTCTTTGACTCCCTGGCCGGGGGAGAGAATCTGGCTGGTATCGGGGAATTGCACTGGGAGGAGCAGGATGGCTTCTATGCCGCAGAGGGAGGGCAGCGGTATTATTTTGCCTGTGTGCTGGAGGGTAAGGCAGGGGCTGGTATTTCGGCAGAGGGCGGCGTGTCTGGCGGTGCGGACCTTTACTATATGGAATCCGTTCCCATTAAAATGCTTTACAGCAACAGCATCGGATATGGCACCTATATCGTCCGGGTGGGAGGAATCGTCCTGGCAGTGATGGTATTGTTGGCATTCCTCATGGCGGCGCGGATCTACCGTCCCCTGGACGAACTGTACAGCGTGGTCAGCACACACCAGAGGAAAGTCGGTCAGGCAGAATATGATGGAGAGAATGCGCAGGTTATCCAGGAGGCGGAGGGGTACGCCATCAAGAAAGCATTCTCTCATATGAAAAATACAGGGAAGACGGAGGCGGATGCCCATATCCTGGATGCCTTTGTCAATGCGGCAAAGCTGCGTATGCTCTTTGACGGCATCCTTTCCCAGGAGCATTTCTTCCAGGAGACTGCGGCTATCTTCGGCACAGGGGAAAAGAAAATGTGTTCTCTGTTGCTGTGCAGACTGCGGGAGAACTTAGGGAGCGAAGAGAGGGAAGCGCGCAACAGACGGCTTCAGGAGACCCTGGATGTCTATCTGGCAGCCCGGTTAGAGGGAATCCTGTCCGAGACCTCCACCGGGGATTTCGCTGTGCTTTTCAGCGGAAATACACAGGAGGAGATTGAACGGGCAGAACGGTTCCTGGTGCGGATTTTCAATGAACTGACAGGGGATGACAATTATTTTGCCTCCAGCAGGGTCTTCCCTATAGGGAATTCCATCCGGGAACAGTACAGGCTCTGTAGGGACAGTCTGGAGAACAAAGCCTTTTTCCGGGAAAAGGAGGCGGAGAGGAGACTGGTATACCCTCTGGCAGAGGAAAATTACAATTACAAAAGCATGCTGACCTATGCGCCGTCCCTGATCCGGGCCATTGTCACCGGGGATTCCGGACTTCTGACAGAGAAGCTGGAAGAATTACGGCAGGAGATCTGCAGGGTGGGCAGTAAAGATTATGCCCAGAACCTCTGTGCCAGGATCCTGGGGGAGATTGACAGGGAACTGGCGCTGGAACCCCTGGAGGGCAGTCACGGGGACCTGCTTAGGGAGGTATATGAGACTGCGCCCCTGGACAGGCTTATGGCGTATATGCAGCAGATCCTGTGGGGACGTCTGCAGGCCATGAATAACAGGGAGAGCCACCAGCAGGAGAATACCTATTACAGGAATGCCATTGCGTATATCCAGGAGAACTACTGGAAAAATATAAACGTGACGGAGGTGGCAGATGCCATCGGCATCAGTTATGTGTATCTGAACAAGATATTCAAGGCTCACCATGGGAAAGAAGAAAAGCTCATTGATTACCTGAACCGCACAAGGATCCAGAAAGCGGCAGAACTTCTGCTACAGACAGAGGAAACCCTGGCAGTGATCGCGCAGAAAGTGGGGTACAACAATGACCAGAGCTTCTCCAGGTTCTTCAAGAAATACAAGGGGATGACGCCCGGGGAGTGGAAGCGCAAGTGCAGGGGGATGGCTGCGGACGGGCAGGAGGGAAACTGAACCGGGAAGAAAGGATATAGCAGGATATGAGCCGGAAGAAGCTGGAGGGATGACATCCTATACAGCTTCTTTTACTTTCTATAAACAGGCGGATTCCCTATAGAAAGTGACAGGAAAAGGGAGAAACGCACGATTGTATTTCGTAAACTTTTCTGCCTATAATGAACCTGTGGACGAGCCGCCCATAAGGCGCCGGTGGCGGCAGCGGGCACGGCGGGAATGTCAGGACAGAAGTCAAAACAGAAAAGCCACAGGGGATAAGATGCCATACGCTGGCAGAAAGGAGGGGATGATTGAAAAAGAAAAGAGGAGCGCTCTACTATCTGAAACGTGATTTCTGGCTGTATCTGTGTGTGCTCCCGGTAATAGTATACTATGTTGTCTTCAAATATCTGCCCATGGCAGGTATCGTGATGGCTTTCCAGGACTACAATATTTTTAAGGGCGTCCTGGGTTCTAAATTCGTGGGATTGGAGAATTTCGTCAAGATCTGGAAGAGCCAGCAGTTCTGGAACTCTGTCCGCAACACTTTGGTGCTGAATCTGGCGACTTTGGCGGCCAGTTTTCCGCTGACCATTGCACTGGCCCTGATGCTCAACGAACTGCGGGCCGTGAAGTTCAAGAGGGTCTCCCAGTCCCTGCTCTACCTGCCCCACTTCATATCCTGGGTGGTAGTGGCAGGCATCGCACAGAACATGTTCAATATGTCCAACGGGACGGTGAATAAAGTGCTGGAAAGCATAGGGGGTGGCCCGGTTCCTTTCCTGAGCAACAACGGCTGGTGGATCTTTACCTACATCCTGTGCAACATCTGGAAAGAGATCGGCTGGGGAACCATTATCTATCTGGCAGCCCTGACGGGGGTGGACGAGAGCCTCTACGAGGCGGCGTACCTGGACGGTGCCACCAGGATCCAGCGAATCCGCTACATCACACTGCCCATGATCAAGTCCGTGGCTGTGACCATGCTGATTCTGAATGTAAGCAGTATGATGAGCATTGGTCTTGATGCGCCCCTGCTGCTGGGCAATACCAAGGTAATGGCCATTTCGGAGGTGATCAGTACCTATGTATACCGTCTGGGCATTGAGAAAGCCCAGTATGACCTGGCGACGGCCATCGGCCTGTTCCAGTCTTTGGTAAATATCATCATTCTGGTGATCGTGGACAGGATAGCGAAATGTATGGGAGAGGAGGGTATCCTATGACAAGGAAAAAGAAAAAAATGTCGGCAGCCGAAACTCTGCTGTATGTCATTGTCACCCTCATTGTCGTTATATGTATCTATCCCTTTTTAAACGTCCTGGCCTGTTCCGTCAGCGGAAAAGCGGCTGTGCTGGGAGGAAAAGTGACATTTTACCCCATTGATTTCCAACTGGACGCTTACAGGGAGATCTTCAAACAGCAGTCGGTCTGGCTATCCATGCAGGTGACCTGTGTGGTGACATTGTCCGGGACGATGCTGGGGCTGGCGCTGACCATAGCGGCGGCATACGCCCTGTCCAAGGAAAAGCTGAAGGGCAGGAAGATTATCAGTGGTTTTATGCTGTTCACCATGTACTTCGGGGGCGGTATCATACCCACTTTCATCGTGGTGCGCGGCCTTGGTATGTATGACACCTATGCGGCTTTGGTGGTGCCTTCCGCCATGAGCGTGTTCAATTTCATTGTCATGCGGACATTTTTCCGGGAGCTGCCTAAGGAACTGGAAGAGGCGGCTCTGATTGACGGGGCCGGGGACATGAAAGTATTGTTTCAGATCGCGCTGCCTTTGTCGGTACCCATCATTGCTACAATCGGCTTGTTTTACGCGGTGGGGTATTGGAACGATTATTTCAGTTCCCTTATCTATATCCAGTCGGCCGAGAAATTTTCCCTGCAGCTGCGCCTGCGGCAGATGCTTTTTGCCAATGAGCTGAACCAGGCTTCCATGGCGGCGGAGGGCATGGGCACCCAGGCCATGTCGGAATCCCTGAAGATGGCCACGGTTGTATTTGCCACTTTGCCCATTATTTTGGTATATCCCTGGCTGCAGAAGTATTTTGTGAAAGGGGTTATGCTGGGGTCGGTGAAAGGCTAAAGTGTGTAAAGAACTTCTTGGCTCGCAAGCGAATGAATTCGCTTTGCAAGCCAGTCTCACACAGAAGAATGCCCGAAGTGCATGGGCATTCTTCCGGTTTTACAGCGATTTTTGTAGCGAGTTATTTATCTATAGTTCCGCAAATATTTTAGACTTACATTTTGATATAAACACCTTGAAAACCGCATAGTTATCACAAATAGTGAGATTTTTGCCCTTGCTTTCGTAGGTAGACTGCAATATAATGTAAGTAGAATACATTAGACTTACATATGGAGGTATCCTGATATGGCCTACATTCATTATGACCAGAAATCCAATGGCGTGATTTACGCATCCCTGTACGAGTCGTTTCGCGACAAAGGCAAGGTGAGGACCAGACGCATGGAAAACCTGGGCAGAGTCATTGATAAGGAGAACAGCATCTTCTGCCAAAAGGGCATCACCTATCAATACGTTCTGGGCGAGGGACGCAGGGAAGCGCCGCTTCCTGCCCTTCCATCAGAATCGGTTGTCCCTGAAACCGAGAGACTGATACTGGACTTTGGGGATGCATGGTTCCTGCAGGAATACCTCTCCAGGCAGCCGTTCTACAACAGCATGCTGAACGCACTGCCTGATGAAAGCGACACGCTCCTTGCCCTGGTCTTCTACCGGCTGTTGACAAGCAAAGGAGCAAGCTGCCATGCCAAGATATGGTACGAAGGGAGCTATTCGTACCTTGCATTCCCGTATGCGAACCTTACAGGCCAGAACATCAGCAGGATCCTGAAAGAACTTGGCAGGGAGGAGGTACAGCGCCATTTCTTTGAGGAATACATGCATTCCATTTATGGAGATGAAGGGGCCGCCGGAATCCTCGTTGACAGCACCGGGGTGCCCAATGCAACCAGGATGGACATCACGCAGGTCAGCAACCATAACGGCGACATAAACCGTGAGGCCAGGCTCATCTATGTCATAGACCGTGATAACGGGATGCCCATATATTTCAGGTATGTTGCCGGGAACATCATAGATGTCTCCACCCTGGTCACTACCGTAAGCGAACTTGGGCAGTATGGGGTGTCTGTCAGCCATGCGATCCTTGATGCAGGATATTTTTCGGAACGGAATGCCGCTAAGCTGTTTGAAAGCGGCATTCCGTTCATGACAAGGCTGGCTCCAAATAAGACGGTGTTCAAAGATGCAGCCATCGGAAACCTGGACGGCCTCATGTCACAGAAATACGCCCATCGCTACGGGGAGAGGCTTGTATTTATCAAGAAAGTCCCGGTCAATGTATGTGATCATGGGGCATATGTCTATCTCTGCATTGATGAGGATATGTATCTTATGCAGCATAAGAAGGCAATCCTGAACGCATTGGACGGCAAAAAGGACTCCGATGAAACAGACGCTGCCATCAAAAGGCTTGGGGCCTTTGCCATCCTGACATCTGAAGAAATATCAGAAGACAAGCTCCTGCCAATGTATTACACAAGGCAACAGGTAGAGCAGGTCTTTGACATAAGCAAGAACTACGCTGACCTGCTGCCTATCAGGGTGCAGAGCGAGCAGGCATTCGCTGGCCATCTGCTCGTATGTTTTATGGCGACAGCCATTATGCAGCAGCTCCAGCAGGAGCTGCTAAAACGCCGCTCCAAGAAAGCGAAGTCGCTAAACGCCGAAAGCATCCTCTTTTATCTGCGCAATCAAAAGTGCAAGGTATATAAAGACTATGCCATACCACAGGAGCCGCGCAAGGAAGTCAATGCCATATATGATATTTTCAAGATACAGGTGCCTTATAAAATCCCTCTTACTACCGTTGAGGTGTAAGTAGAAAATTTATGCGGAACTATAGTTTATTGTTTTGTTAGGTTCCGCCTTGGGCGGAGAGGCAGTGGTGACGTGCACTGTCTTTGAAGAGTGTTGGCCGCAGACGTCAGCGGCAGAATGGAGGAAAACATGATGTTAAAAAGGAGAAAAGGAATTCGTGCAGCCCTGCTGGCCGCTTTGTTGGCAGGAAGTATGCTGCTGGGAGGATGTGGACAGAAAGAAGATAGCGGGGCATCGCCCGCCGGCACGGAAGACAAGTCAAGTACGCCGGAGAGCAGTTCCCAGCCGGATGCCGGGGAGCAGACAGAGGGAAAAGAAGACGGAGAGGAGAACAGCGGTTATCAGACTACTTATGGAGACAAGCAGTTTGACAATGTGACCATCAAGGTGGAAGTATTTGACCGCAGCAATGCGCCGGATGGCTCTACGGTTACAGACAATAGATGGACGCAATATATCAACCAGGAGATGAATAAGGTTGGAATCAATGTAGAATTCGTGGCTGTGCCCAGAAGCGAGGAATTCACCAAACTGCAGACTATGATGGCTACAGACACGGCTCCTGACATTGTTTTTGCCTATGGGGATGCCGAGAATTACTACAATGATGGCGGCACTTATAATTTAAGCGAGTATGTAGACGGGGAAGAACAGGCCAGGAACCTAAAGGCTTATGTGACAGATGAGGTGCTGGATTACGGGCGTAATTCGAAAGGAGAACTGTTTGCAATTACGGCAAGGAGATCTACAGGTGCCATGATGGAAAGCTTTATCCGCAAGGACTGGCTGGATGCCCTTGAACTGGAGATACCGACTACAGTGGAAGAACTGCACACCGTATTGAAAGCATTTAAAGAGAATTACCCGGAGTGCGTGCCATATTATTCCACACAATTTGGCGTTTACAGTGTGTCGCCGCTGGGACATTCTTTCCTGAAATCTGTGTCAGATGTAAAGCTTTATAACAGTAATCGCTGGAATTTCATATACACAGATGACGGTGCGGTGGAATATCTGAGATTCTTAAACACTTTGTACAATGAAAGACTGGTAGAACCGGAATACTATACAGTTGCAGATACACAGGCTGAAGCAGGCAAGTTAATAGTGAATGGCCAGGTGGGCGTGCTGGAGGCAAACGTCAATACCAATGTGGCATTAGACAGAGGTTCTCTGCTCCAGACATTGAAGCAAAGCAATCCTGAAGCAGAGTATGTATCGATTCCGCCGTTTGTTAATGTGAATGATGGTCAGATATATAATCCCGGCTATGCATTGAATGGCTTTTATATCTTTATCCCTAAGACCACAAAAAATGTGGAAGCCTGCATCACTTACCTGGATTGGTTGTCTACTCAGGAAGGCGGATTTACCTTGTACCATGGATTCGAGGGAGAACATTTCCAGTATGAAGACGGTATTCCTGTGGCGATAGACGCCGACTATAATGCAAAAGATAAGGACTGGATCAATAATGACTTGTTCCTGGTGGGCAATGGCGGATATTTTATGACGGATGCGGACTTTATACAATCCACAGCCCAGGGCTATGGAGACTGGAAAGATTATGTGGTTGATAATTATGTGAATGCTACTGCAGGGATAGTTAGAAGTCAGACAGTGTACACGGCACCTGTCCATAGCGATAATTCTACAGAATTGGGATTGGCTTCAGATGAACATCTGGTGAAATGTATTACCTGCGCACCAGAGGAATTTGATGCCAATGTAGAAGCTTACAGGGCAGCCTTGAAAGAAGCCGGCGGGGATGAAGTCCAGAAAGAATACGAGGAGTATTATAGTTCATTTGAGTAATTGCGCGGAATCGGGTTCGTGCAGTTCCTGTCTCCGGGGCAGTTTTGTCCTGGAGACATAGGAGAAAAACGTAAGAGTATGGTCAGCTCCGGAAATGCCCCGGCGTTATGCCTGTTTCTTTCTTGAATTTTTTCATGAAATAGAAGTAGTCGTTAAAGCCCACTGCCTCGCTGACGGCTGCCAGGGACAGATCGGTGGTGAGGAGGAGCTGTTTTGCCCTTTCCATCCGGAGGCTGTCTCCGGCTCTTTTTTTTACGGCGGGGGATTCGTGGAACATATTGCCCATGGTGAGGGAGGGGGTCTGAGCCCGCAGGGCTGCGGTGATTTCCGACAGGGCGTGGGAGAAGGAGGCATAGGTCTAAGTAAACTGGTCAAAGCCATAGAGATACCGCTCCCCTGTCCTGACGGAAGTGCGCAGCAGCTTGTCGCTGTAGATGAGGTTGTAGAACCGGAACGCGGACGAGATGTCGAAGAGCATGCCCAGATCCGCTGTCAGCAGTTTTTCCAGGAAGTCATAGAGGGCTTTTGGGGAGTGCAGGGCCTGATCCAGTTCGGCAAAGAGTTCGTTTGTCAGGGCAGTCTGATTGCCTCAGGAGGGAAGCGGAATTCTGTGAGGCCTGAGCCAGACACAGATCAGCCCGTTGGTATATTTTTATGTGCAGGGCAGGGAGAGTGTATCCTAGAACACTGACAGGGAGAACGAGGGGATAAAACGCTACCTCTCGAAGCGAAACAAGTAGCGAAACAATTTGTTGCTTTTTCTGATGAACAGGCATTGCGTTATGTTCATAAGGCAGATATAATGGATGTATCCCATTGAGACAGATATTTCTATACAGATGGGATACGAGGAGGCAGAAAATGAAGAAACTAATGGATCTGGTGAAAGAACTGAGCTTCGTCCGGATAGGCGGAAGCCAGGAGGAGAAGCAGGCAGCAAAACTGATTCAGGAAGAAATCAACCAGGCTGCCCGGGAGGCAGGCCGGGAGTACATCCGGGGGGAATACATGACATTCCGGATACCGGACGCAAAGGTGACGAAATGTTCCGTGCAGGCGGCAGGCCGGGAGCTCCCCTGTGTGCCTTTCCTGCAGTCAGGCTGCATTGACAGGGAGTGTACATTGGTGTATCTGGACGATGCCTCGGAGATTGACTTCGCCGGAGTCGGAAGCCTGGAGGGCAAGGTGGTGCTGTTAAATAACCTCACCGACGAGAAATGCTACAAGAGGCTGGTGGAGCATAAGGCATCGGCGTTCCTGGTGATGCAAGGCAAGTATTATTTCACCGAAGAGGAGGCTTCTCTGTATCCCCGGAGACTGCGGGAGCATTTCACCAGAAACGGGCGTATTCCCGGCTTTGCGATTCCGGCGGCGGATGCGCTGTGGCTGATTCAGGAGGAGGTGGAAAAGGTATCTCTCACCCTGGAGCAGGAAGACACGGAACCGGAGAGCCAGAATGTGCTGGCTGTGATTGAGGGGACGGACCTGAAAGAGGAGAGCATAGTGCTCACAGCCCATTATGATTCCGTCCCGGTGGGCACCGGTGCCTGGGACAATGCTACCGGTTCTGTAGCGCTTTTGGGAATTTTCCGGCATTTTGCGGCAAATCCGGCCAGGAGGACGCTGCGGTTTATCTGGTGCGGCAGCGAGGAACTGGGACTGTTGGGGTCAAAGGCTTATGTGGAGCAGCAGGAGGAACTGTTAGACAAGATTGGTTTTTGTTTCAATTTTGATATGTGCGGCACTGCGCTGGGCGGTAACAGAATCTGCGTCACGGGAGAGAAAGAACTGCGGACATTCGTGGAGCAGTATTGTAAGCTGACAGGATATTCCGCGGAAATTCAGGCCAGGGTTCACTCCAGCGATTCCGCTCCTTTCTGCGATAAGGAAATTCCGGCGCTGGGCCTGGGCAGGGGGACTTCCACGGCGGAGATCCATACCATCCATGATCTGCTGCCTGCCTTAAGCGAAAAAGCCATGGATAAAAATGTGGAATTCGCGGTCCGGATTATCGGGGATGTGGCGAACGCCGCGGTTTTGCCCGTAAAGAAAGGCATGCCGGAGGACACCAGAAAAGAGCTGGATAAATATTTCCACCGGGAGGAGAAAGCGGAAAAAACGCCTGAGAAAAAGTAGGAAAGCTTCGGAGTGGCTTCCACCTGGCAGATGTGGTAGAATTAGGGTAAAGCCTTAAGCTTCTTGCAGAGACGGTACATGAGTTTTGGGAGGGAATGGAGGCGCAGACAGTATGGAGGACAAGAAAATCCCATAGGAATCGAGTTTTTCAAGGATTTCAGGAGAGACGACTTTTACTATGCAGATAGCCGGATTGCATGCTGTATACAGGGGGGATTACTATGGGAAAGGCCATAAAAAGCATCATATTTACCTTATTGTTTCTGTCTCTAAGCGCTGCCATTGCGTTTTTGGCGTATCTGTATTTTTACAGGCCGGGGGACAGGGATCTTTCCGGGGAGTGGGCTACGGAATTGTCTATGACTCAGTATGCCGCCGCTCAGGCCTATGGCTGGCTTCAGGACATAGAGGCTGTCTCCATTTCCCAGGAGGATGTGGAGGATTGTATGCCGGAATTGACTGTGCAAGTCAACCTGGCTTTTGAACAGACTGGCAGGTTTGAGGGGACTTTTTCCTGCAATGTGGTGCCGGAGAGCTATGAGGCCTGTAATCAGGCTGCCTATGAGGCGTTTGCGGCGGTCTTTGAAGAGCTGGTGGCGGAAAGGCTCCGCATGGCAGGCTATGGGGGAGGCACGGACGCGGAGGAGACGGAGGCGCTGATCAGTGAGGCTTTCGGAATGTCTGCGGTGTCTTATCTGACGACCTGCGGTCCAGCGCTGCTGCCAGATCTGGAGGAGCTCCAGGCCGAGTATGATGGCAGCGGCACCTATGAAGCGGGGGAGGAGGTTCTGTTGCGGCAGTTTGAGGCGGGAGGCACTGCAGCCACAAAGGAGGAGAGTTATGCCCGGAAAGATTCCATGTTGATTTTGTCCGGGGAAGCCGGGGCTGCGGTCAGCCTTTTTCCGGAGCGATACCCTATTGTATATCAGTTAAAGCAAACGGAAAGCCGGTGAGTTTTTTAGAGGACAGAGCCGAAGAGGATGCCTGGGGTGAGAGGATGCAGGTAAATGAATTCTATATTCAGGAGCGGAAATACTGAGTGGCGGTGAGGTCCTGGGCTCAGGACTGAATGGAGTTTCTGTTATATATGTTTCGGAAGCGATATGTCTGGAAGCGAGTTTTCGCCAGGTGACATGGCAATAGGCTTATGGGTGAAAGCGGAGAAGAGGGAGAGGAATGAAAAGAATTCTGCAGAAAATAGGTGCTATGGTATTGTGTGCTACTTTGATATGCTCCATGCTGCCTGCCCGGGCAGAGGCGGGGTATGAGATTCCGGGAATCTGTCAGGTGCAGACGGACTTTGGGGCAGCAGGCACGGTAAAGATTCTGGACTGTGACTATGTAGGCAATGCCTATCTTTCTCTGCGGGATATTGCTATGGTTTTGAATGGTACGGAGAAAGGATTTTCTCTGGATATCGCTAAGGCATCGGTGTCTTTGAATCTGGGGCAGGGGTATGTGCCTGTGGGTACGGAGAATGTTCCATGGGGTGAGGAGGAAATTCCGGAGGCTTCCGTGCGGAGAAATGAGTTCACGGTAAATGGGGAAAAGACGGTTTATTATACCTTGATTCTGCCTTTGCCCTCGGGCTCTTATGACTGTTTCATGATGGCTGCGGATGTGGCTATGATTTTGGACGTAAATCTGGAGGTGTCCCCGGCAGGGGTGCTGCAGATTTATACCAGTGAACCTTTCCAGGTATCCCCGGAGGCTTTGGAGCAGGCAGGGTATTTTTATGGGGTCAACAGTGTGCTGGCAGGGGACGCTACCACGGGGGAGATTTATTATGGGTATCAGGCAGATGTGTCCTATCCTATCGCCAGCACCTCCAAACTGATGACCTGTCTCTTAACCATGGAGGCCATCTCGGCGGGGCAGCTTTCCCCTGGGCAATTGGTCACGATTTCTGAGGGGGCCCAGATGCTGGCGGAGTCAGGGGATGGGGTGATTCCGCTAAAAGCCGGGGAGCAGATTACCGTGGAGGAGCTGCTGCTGGGGGCTCTTTTGCCCTCCAGCAATGAATGCGCCTTTTGTCTGGCGGAGACCGTCGCGGGCTCAGAGGAGGCTTTTGTGGAGAGGATGAATCAGAAAGCGCTGGAGTTGGGGCTTTCCCAGGCAGTGTTCTACAATAGCCATGGTCTGCCCGCCTACACCCAGGATGCCATTCCCTCGAAGCGGCAGAATCGTATGAGCGCGGAGGATATGTTTCGGATGGTATCGTATTTGTTGAGGGTATATCCCCAGATTACGGACATCACTTCTCAGAAATCTGCCGTGATAGAATCTCTGGGGCTGGAAGTGAAGAATTCCAATCCGCTGCTGCACAATATGGCTGCGGTCACGGGCCTGAAAACCGGAACCACCAATAAAGCCGGAGCCTGTCTGGTCACATCCCTGCGGGGGGAGAATGGGGCCATGGAACATGACCTGGTGGTGGTGCTTTTGGGGGCGGAGAATTCTATTGAGCGGGGCCGGGTGGCGGGGCTGTTAGCCGCGTATGCTCTGCAGACTTTCCGTACTGGGGCGGAAGAGACCCGGGACCCGGAGGCCGGAGGAGCGGCCGGGCAGCCGCCTCTAAATCTGCCCACCCATGGGGAGGCGGCGGTGGACTGGATTCTAAAGACTGCGGGGAAGCGGCAGAGAGAAAGATAATCATATCATTTGATTGACAAGAGAATCGGAATACAGCACGCTAGGTTTAGTGCAATCATAGCGAAAGAGGAACATCTATGGAAAAAACACAGGATCGGACAGAGATTCTGCAATTCATTTTTACGGAAAAAGAATTCTGTCTGGACGCACAGGCATCCTGGAATACCGGGGAAGAGGATTCCTGGGGACACCGGTTTGCATCGGACAGGTATTATGCCCTGTATGAGATGGGATTTGCGGAGAAGCCGGCTGGACTTACGGCCACAGGGAGCTTTCTGCGCCTGGTATCGGAAGTATTTTTAAAGGGTCTGACCAGTCTCCCGGAGCTGGAGCTTGCCAGGGAAAGGGTGGAGTTTAAACCCTCAGGGGAGGATGTGGAGACCCTGCTAAAGGCAGTGCCCTTTGCCATCGGGGCGGAGTACATAAACGCCAAATGGATCTTAAGTATCTTTCAAAAACTTCTGGAGATTTTCCACAGGGAGATAGCCGAATACAATGGCACTGTAGAAATGTACCTCACGGAGAAAAATCAGCATCTCCATGTGCCGGAGCGGATTTTCTTCCATCTGGTGGAGCATAAGGACGAAGCTTTCCCCTTTGCGTTCCTTGCCACCTACGCCACAAAGGGAAAGGACGGAAAGGTGCGCCATGTGCCCTTAAAGTATGCCCTGACAGAGTATCGCAACGAACGGGAGAAGCTGTTAAAGCTTCTGTCCTGCTTAAACCGCGCGGCGGAGGTTTCCCAGCTCATCGGCGGCTTTGTGGACACCGGGGAAATGTTTCATGCGCTGCGGCTGACGGCGCAGGAGGCGTACACGTTTTTAAAGGACATTGAGGCCATAGAGCAGGTGGGGATTCTGTGCCGGATTCCCAATTGGTGGAAAAAGAAAGCGTCTTCCGTGTCTTTGGAGGCCAGCCTGGGGGAGAACAAGCCTGCCATGCTGGGCTTTGACACGCTGATTTCCGTGCGGCCTAAGCTGGTGGTGGACGGAATGGAACTGACGGAGGAGGATATCAGGAAGCTTTTAGAGCAGACGGACGGACTGGCGCTTTTAAAAGGGAAATGGGTGGAAGTGGATCATGAAAGGCTGCGGGAGCTTCTGGCGCGGCTTCAGGAGATGCCCGGAGAGATGACGCTTTTTGATGCCATGCAGATAGAACTGGGGCAGAAGAACAAGCTGTTTGACGTGGGGACTGGGGTATCCAATGGGGAGTGGCTTTCGGAGTTTCTGATGCATTTGAGAAAGCCGGAGACCATACGGAAAGCGCCGGTTCCCAAAAGCTTTCAGGCCACCCTGCGGCCTTATCAGAAGAATGGGTATACCTGGCTGGACTATATGGACCAGTTGGGGTTCGGGGCCTGTCTGGCGGATGATATGGGACTGGGGAAAACGGTGCAGGTGCTGGCTTATCTGGAGAGGATGCGATGCGCCAATTCCTCCGCCAGGGTGCTGCTGGTGCTGCCTGCCTCGCTGTTGGGCAACTGGCAGAGGGAGGCCCAGAAGTTTGCTCCCCGGATGGACTTTCAGATTCTCCATGGAAAGACCGCGGCGGCGCTGGAAGAGGAGTTGAACCAAAATCCGGCGTTTTTAACCATTACCACATATGGCATGGCGGCCCGGGTCAAGGGGCTCCAGGAGATTCCCTGGGACTGTGTGATTTTAGACGAGGCTCAGGCTATCAAGAATCCAGGTACGAAACAGACCAGAGAGATTAAGAAGCTGTCCGCCAGAATGCGCATTGTGATGACAGGAACGCCTATCGAGAATGAACTGATGAACCTTTGGTCTTTGTTTGATTTTCTGAACAAGGGGCTTTTGGGCTCCGCAAAGGAATTTCATGAATACTGCAAAGCCCTGGACCAGCATCCGGAGGGTTACATGCGACTGAAGACAATGGTATCGCCCTTTATGCTCAGGCGGGTGAAGACGGATAAGAAGATTATCTCGGATCTTCCGGAGAAGCTGGAGAGCGTGGACTATGTCACGTTGACAAAGAAGCAGGTGGTCCTGTACCGGAAAGCCGTGGCGGACATGGAGCAGAAGATTGCGCTTACAGAGGGGATTCAGCGCAGCGGCATTATCCTTACCACCATTATGAAGCTGAAGCAGATCTGCAATCACCCGGATCAGTATCTGGGGCAGGAGGCCTATGCCATGGAGGAGAGCGGGAAGCTGCTGCTGTTAAAGGATATCTGTGAGACCATCTACGAAAAGCGGGAGCGGGTCATTGTATTCACGCAGTTCAAGGAGATTACGGAATATCTGGCCGCCTTTTTGGAGCAGGTGTTCGGGCATAAGGGCTATGTGCTCCACGGCGGGACGCCGGTGGCAAAGCGGGGGAAGATAGTGGAGGAATTTCAGGGGGAGAAATATGTACCCTTTATGGTTGTGTCTGTGAAAGCAGGAGGGACGGGCCTGAATCTGACGAAAGCCAATCATGTGATTCATTTTGACAGGTGGTGGAATCCGGCGGTGGAGAATCAGGCCACGGACAGGGCGTTCCGCATTGGCCAGAAGAAAAACGTGGTGGTTCATAAGCTGGTGTGCCAGGGGACTATCGAGGAGAAGATTGACGCCATGATTGCCTCCAAAAAGGAGCTGGCGGAGAATGTCATAGGGTCTGGGGGCGAAAAATGGATTACGGAGCTGAACAATGAGGAGCTGATGTCCATGCTGCGGCTGGAGCTGCCGAAAGCTTGAAAGGAATGGTGAGAAGCGGATGAGCAAATACTGGGATACCATGGCCTATGGGCAGCCCACGGCTACGGAGATACAGAGGAACGCGGCGGAGAGCAAGAAGAAAGAAAAAAAGAAAGGAAACAAGCTGGAGCCGGTGACGGTGCAGGGACGGAATATCGTGCAGAACTGGTGGGGCAGAGCATGGTGCGAGAACTTGGAGCAGTATGCGGATTATGAGAGCCGCCTGGATCGGGGGAAGCGGTATGTGCGGGCCGGCGCGGTGTTGGATTTAAAGATTCAGAAAGGGAAGATCCTGGCCAGGGTCCAGGGAACCCGCAAGGTGCCCTACAAGGTGGAGATCCGCATCAGTCCTCTCTCAGAGGAAAAATGCCAGAGCATCATTGAGAAATGCGGCAGCAAGATTGAAAATATGGAGGAGCTGCTGAACGGGAATTTCCCGGTGCAGATGCAGGAGCTGTTTCAGGGAAAGGACGGGCTGTTTCCCACTCCCAGGGAGATTAGCTTTAGCTGCAGCTGTCTGGACTGGGCGCTTCTGTGCAAGCATGTGGCAGCGGCGCTTTACGGGGTGGGGGTGCGCCTGGACGAGCAGCCGCTGCTTTTCTTTGAGTTGCGGGGGATTGAAATCGGACGGTTCATTGATGTGACCATCGCCAACCGGGTGGAGGCTATGTTAGCCAACGAGGGGAGGCCCAGCAGCAGGATCATTGAGGATGAGGACATTGGAGCTCTGTTTGGGGTGCTGTGAGGCTGAGGGAAGTTTTTATATGGAATGAACCAGTGCGGACTTGTTAGAATGCTTGTCCCGGAGGAGTTTGTATTTATAGTCCGTTTACAAAAGGGGGTGCTCTGCCCCCTCTTTAAAAATGACTATATGTTTAGTAATGTACGAAATACTGCTTTTGTATCAGAATAGGAACCACATTTTTGGGCGGCATCACAGATTCCTGTCACAGTTTCAAGGGGTTCCTCCAATTCCTCAGCAATGGTTTCGGAGGATTTCCCCTTTGCCAGTTTCCGGCATACCTGCTCTACCAGCTTTTTTAACGCGCCATCCTCAAAGCCCTCTTCATACCAAACTTCTAAAGCATCTTCCATACTAAACTGTGTATATAGCATATTGATCACCTCCGAGCCATGCTCTCGCACAAATTCTGCAAAGATATTCTCTTTCTCACAATCTTTTACGGCATGGATGATTGCGGCATCTTGACCGTTACCCTCTGCCATATATTCCCGGATGCGCTGTACGAACCAGGAATATTCATACAGCGGCTTGCATTTCTGTAGAACGGAATGATTTTCCGGTAGATTGATATTGATTACCTTTACCATACATTCTAGCATAGGAATGGATGTCTTTTCAAGATAAGAATCGGAGAGTTTCAGTATTTTTCGGACGGAAAAGGTTCATTTCCATTGTAGAAAACGAAAAATTCCGGCGTGGGGATTGGAAGCTGTCGATTCCGGTAGAGGGCCCTTTTGTCAATCAGCTTTTCCATGGTGCGTCCATAATAGATAATGTCGCGCAGGGGCATGTTGCTGTTCAGGGTAGACTGGTGCTCGCTGATGACCAGCACGCGGTTCTTGACTGTGAAAGCCATATCGTTTTTGCGCGCGATGAACAGTACACCCTCCAGCGTAGTGTAATGGATGTCCGCAGGGGACACCTGGACGTCCTCCAGCGCGGAATACAGTTGCGCTGCATTTTTCGGGTCGCTGAACAAAGTGATGAACGCGCTGGATTTTACTTCCCGGTTTGAGATTTCTGTTGTCTTGTTTTGATTCATTGACATAATCGTCCTTTCTTAAAATTTTGTCTCCGGAAAAATGCCGCAGAACTGCGATTGAAAAAAAGAATTACATATTCCTGAGAGATATTTTTATTGTAACAGGGAGGCGGATGCTTGTCCAGGTTTTTGGCTTAATTTCACAAAAATTAATTTATTCGATGCCTTGCCGGTCCAAAGAGTGCTATGGATGACGGAGAAATGCAATTTAAAATTCTGCTGTAGTATCGGTATAATATCCTTGTGAATAATGAGGCAGATGCAAAAACGATTGAAATAATATGAAAAGACAGAAACGAAAGAAAGGAAGAAATCCTATGAAGTTTGCGGAAAAAATCAGAGAGCGTGCCTGCAGTCCGGGCCGGGGTGCTCGGCCGCTGATGATTGCGTTTCTGGGGGACAGCGTGACCCAGGGATGTTTTGAAATCTATGCTACAAAAGAGGGTTCTGTTGAGACAAAATTTCGTAGCTGGCAAGCTTATCATCATAAGCTGGAGCGTATGTTGGGAGAGTTGTTTCCCGCTGTGGCTGTGAATGTAATCAATGCAGGCATCAGCGGAGACAATGCGCTCTCGGGCAGAGACAGGGTGTTGCGGGATGTCATAGATTTCCACCCGGATCTGGCGGTGGTCTGTTACGGACTGAATGACGTGAATTTGGGCCTGGAGGGGCTTTCTGTTTATGAGGAAGCGCTGGAGGGGATCTTTGGGAAACTAAAAGAAGCTGGAACTGAGACCATTTTTATGACACCCAATATGATTGGGACAAAAATAGCGGAGGAAATGGAAATTGTTTCTATCCGGTCTGTGGCGGAACAGATCACAGCCCACCAGGTGAAAGGCGAGATGGACGTTTACATGGAAAAGGCCAGGGAAGTGTGCGCGCGGAATGAAATTCCGGTCTGTGACTGTTATGCGAAATGGAAGCAGCTGGAGGCCTGGGGGGCGGATGTGACCAGACTTCTGGCCAATGGGATCAATCATCCCACAGAGAATCTGCACTGGCTCTTTGCGGTCTCTTTGTTGGAAATGATTTTGGAATTTTGAAGAAACAAGGAGGAAGCGAAATGCTTTGTGTAAAAAATATCAGGCTGGATTACGGGCAGCTAAAGGGCCAGGGCAGGTACAGGATAACGGCGCGCGAGAATCCTGTGATTTCCTGGGCGGCGGAGGCGGATGGCAAAAATGTGCGTCAGGCCGCGTACAGGCTGAGGGTGTGGTGCGGGCCCCGGACGCTGTGGGATACAGGCTGGGTGGAAAGTGAAGAGCAGGAGGCTGTCTATGGAGGGGCCGTGCTGCCAAAGGAGAGAAGAATATCCCTGGGGATTGCACTGCGGGATCACAGAGGTGAGGTCAGCAGGGAGCGGGAGGAATTCTTTTTCCGGTCAGGGCTGCAGAGGTATGAGACCACCTGGATTGCCGCGTCAGAGGATCAGGGGGAGCGGGCGGTCTATTTTAAGAAAGATTTTGTGCTGGAAAAAAGGGTGGCTCATGCTGTTTGCTATGCCTGTGGACTGGGATTTCACGAGCTGTACCTGAATGGCAGAAAGCTGGATCAGGCTGTGTTGGACCCGGCGATTTCCGACTATACCAGGCATTGCTATTTTGCATATCTTCCGGAGACGGAGGGGCTGCTGGAAAAGGAAAACTGTATCAGCGCTATCCTGGGGCAGGGCTGGCGGCGGAATGGGGACTGTAGCTCCAGAGGGTGGGACAGTGTGCGTTTCTTTGGCATTCCCCAGCTGGCGCTTGTGCTGAGCCTCACCTATGAGGACGGTACGGAGGAAGTCATCCGTACAGACGGAAGCTGGCTCTGGGGCACAGGGCCTGTGGTTTACAGCAATCTGTTTCACGGGGAGACTTTTGACGCCCGCAGACAGGAGGAAAACTGGAATTGTTTTGGAGGCAAAGTGTCCGGGTTTTCTCGGGTAAAGCCTGTACAGCCGCCGGGGGGAGAGAATCTGCCCATGGTGCTGGAGCCTGTGACAGCCGGGGAACAATACAAGGCGGCGCTTTTGTATTCTCCGGGATCCGGGATGTGGCTGGCGGATTTCGGACAGAATATCGCAGGGGTATGTGCCCTGCGGATTCCGAAAGGACTGGAGCAGGGACAGCGGATTACGTTAAAATTTTCCGAGCGGCTGGACCAGGACGGAACCGTGTACATGGACACTCTGCGCACTGCCCGCAGTACGGATACTTATATTGCGGCGGGGGATGGGAGGGATTTGGAGGAATGGAGGCCGAAGTTCACTTACCACGGATTCCGCTACGTGCAGATAGAGGGGCTGGAGGAACTGCGGCCGGAGGATATCACTGCCGTGAGTTGGTACACGGACGCAGTGCTGGACAGCTTTTTCCACTGCGGAAGCGCACTGGTGAACAAAATCTGGAAAAATATGGTGCAGACGGAAAAAGCCAATATTCACAGCATCCTTACAGACTGCCCCCAGAGGGACGAGCGGCTGGGGTGGCTTAATGACGCCACGGTGCGATTTGAGGCAGTGCCCTATCAGTTTGACATTGGCAGGCTGTTTCCGAAAGTGGTGGAGGATATCCTGGACACGCAGTCAGCGGACGGCGCCATTACCTGTACCGCGCCCTATGTATTGGGGCACCGCCCGGCAGACCCGGTCTGCTCCTCTTTCCTCATCGCCGCCCGGCAGGCCATGCTGCACACAGGGAATACGGATGTCATCCGCAGGGCTTACGATGGCTTTGTCCGGTGGGAGCGGAGACTGGGAGAGATGGCTCAGGGGCATATCCTTTCCTATTCCCACTATGGGGACTGGGCTGGGCCGGTCTATGCCTGTGAGGGCGGGGAGGCGGACATAGACGCCACCCGGTCGGGCTGTACACCAGGAAGTTTTATGTCCACGGGGTATTATTATTACAATGCTGTATTGCTACAGGAGTTTTCCAGGATATTGGGAAAGAAAGAGGAGGCTGATTTTTACAGGAAGCTGGCCCGGGAGATTCGCCAGGCCATGCTGGATCAATGGTGGGATGAGGAGCGGGCGGTGATGGCTACGGGCTCTCAGGGGTGCCAAAGCTTTGCCCTGTGGCTGGGCATCATACCGGAGAACCGCCGCAGGGAGGCTGCGCAGCGGATTCATGAGGATCTGGTAAAAAGAGGCGGGAAGATCACCACAGGGAATCTCTGCACCAGATATCTGCTGGAGGCTTTGACACAGCAGGGCTATGTGGACGATGCTTGGGCGTTTCTGACCAGGGAGGAATACCCCTCTTTCGGGTATATGATTCAAAACGAGGCCACCACTGTCTGGGAGCGGTTTGAACTGAAGAAAAGCCCTAATATGAATTCCCACAATCATCCCATGTACGGGGCTGCAGCCTACTGGTTTTACGCTTATTTGGCCGGTATCAAACCCACCGGGAAAGGCTTTGCGCGGATGCGGATTCAGCCCTTTTTCCCGAAGAAATTATTGTCCGTCAACGCGAAAGTGGAGACGGTGAGAGGGGCTGTGGCGGTGCGCTGGGTGAAAAGCTATGGGAAGTGCAGACTGTATGTGACGGTGCCTTTTTCCACGGAGGCGGAAGTGGTTTTTGCAGGGAAACGAAGCGTGGTGGGCAGCGGGTTTCATGTGTTTGAAGCGGATGAAGTGTGTAATGAACTTCTAAGCGGGCAAGAGGGGGGCATAGCCAACCTCTTTAGGACGCCCGCTAAGAAGTTCTAAGTTACACACGAAAGAATCGCAAGAAAAGAGATTCTTTTCACGGATTGTTCTTGTCGGGAAGTGTGAACGGAGTGAAGATTTTCTAAGGTTAGATAGGTCGGAAAAGGAAAACAGAAACAGGAAAATAAAAACAAAGAAACAAGGAGGCAAAGTATGAAGCTGGTAAAGGACAAAGAGATTTTGGTAGGCGCAGATTTCGCGGGATTTCCCCTGAAAGAGGCGGTAGCGGCTCATTTGAAGGCAAAAGGCTGGACGGTGACGGACATCGGCGTAAGGTCTGCGGATGAAGAGAACCCGGAAATGTTCCACAGAATCGGCCTGAGAGCCGGGGCCATGATTTCCGAGAAAGAATTTGAGCGGGCGCTGCTGTTCTGCGGTACGGGAATGGGAATCCACATCGCCGCCAGCAAATGTCCCGGGGTTCACGCCGGGGTGGTGGAGAGCGTCCCGGCTGCCCTCAGGGCCATCACGGGAAACGGCGTCAATGTGCTGGCTATGGGAGCTTTCTACGTGGCGCCTCAGATGGGGAAAGATATCGCGGACGCCTATCTAAGCCACAGCCTGGGAGAGGGCTATGAGTGGTGGCCGAATTTTTATGAGTTCCACAAGCTTGCCATAGACGAGCTGGACGCTTTCGACTACGAGACATACAGAAAAGACGGATTTGTGGTAAAACGTCTGGGAGACTATCCCCTGGAGCTGATGGACAGGCCGGAGGAAATGGAGGCCTGAAAGGAAAGCTTAACAGCAATGACGTCCGGCGCGTTTTCCGGGACTGGCAGAGAGGAAGCGGTAGAAAGGAAAACATAGCAAACACAACCCAAAATGAGAGAAAGCAACGACAAGGATGGGATGACAGAGGATTGGGGGAAGAGCCATGATAGGAAGCGAGATATGCAATACAATGGAATCGGGTGAGAGATTTGTGCTGGAGATTCTAAATCTGACCGTTCCCGTACAGGTGCGGTGGGGAGAGGCTTTCCAGGTACAGGTTCAGGCGAAAGTCAGCCACAGGGCGATAAAGCCGTTGGCCTATCTTGCCTTTTTCCGGGGAGAGGAACTGTGGTATGTAGCGGAGCTGGGAGAGATGCCTGTGACCCTGGAACCAGGAGAAAGAGCAGAAGTTTCCCTCAGTGCACTGATAAAAGAGGATGTGCCGGAGGGAAGCTACACCGTTTTGCCAGGTATTCACACCTTTGAGACCCTGGGCACCCCGGTCCGGATCCGTGTTCAGGGCGGCGAGTTTACCGGAAAGGGGAATTACAAGCCCTTATCCTGGGGAAAGTACCTGTCGCCAAAGACTGGCAGATGTCAGCTTTGGTATGTGAATCAGAACCATGCTATGATTTGGAACGGGAAGCCCTATTTCCCTGTGGGAGGCATGGTGTGCCCGAAGTATCTGATTTTCTATGATAAGAACGATCCTGAGGGCAACAGGCTCAGGTGGGAACAGGATAAGAGAATGGTGCGGATGCTATGGGAAAAGGGAATCCGGCACATTTACCTGAATACCAACCGTACCGTGGAGGATTGTCCTGCCCATGTTCTGGAACCCTATTTTGCGTTGCTGGAGGAGTATGGGATCACTTACGGCCTGCAGATTTCCTGTCCCACAGAGTGCAGACAAACGCAGTATTTGGGAATACGGGCGGCGAGTGGGAGAATCTCTGTGAAAGCGGAAAGGACAGGCAGAGTGGAAACGGAGCATGTCGCGGATATGGTTACCAATGGCTCAGACTCTATACGGAAAGCTTTCTGCAAATTTATTGTCATAGAGGATGGCAGCGGAAAGGCTGTGGACAGCGGTGACGGGGAGGCGGAGGTCACGGACCGGGGGACCATGCGTTACAGCGCTGTAATTCATGTGCCCCAGGGCGCATATACGGTGTGTTTTACACCCTGGGTGGATGTGAGGGAGTCGCAGTTTGTGGATCCTTACCGGCATACCGATGTCATGGCCAGGAAGTACCGGGCCTTTGCCCATAGCTTTTCGGCGGGAGAGTATTTTCGGAATTTTATCGATATCCTTACCAATGAAAGCGGGACAGTGAACGGAGCGGAGGCGGCAAGATTCACTGGAAACCGGCATCAAGACGCATATAGCCAGTGGCTTAGGGAAAAGTATAAGTCGGTGGCGCATCTGAATAGGAAATGGAAGCTGGGGGAGGGCGTGTCGGACTTTGACACGGCGGCAAGGCTGATTCCAGTGTATACGGCGGAAACGGGATCCTCAGGAGGCAACTCCTACGCCATGGATATAAATACAAATGCATTATACTGTGTTGATATGAATGAAAGCCTACTGTGGGACGATTATCTGGGGTTTCGCCAGGAGAGTTTGGGGAATCTGAATACAGCCGCGGCAGACTGGATGAAAAGCACGCCCCAGACCAACGTCCCTGTGGTATACAAGCATGTGTCTGTGCTGGAGCCGTACAATATCAACCATGGCACAAAGGGAGGCTTTGACGGCATCGGTGGAGAGATATACGGCGATTTTGATACCGCTGCGGCAAAGAGAAGCTATCCTTTCGCGGAAGCGGAGCAGTCTGCCAGAACCATGTGGTACATCATTACGGAATGCAATACCAATGAGGACGTGGAAGAAAAATATAAGGCGGAGCCCTGGGTGTATCCCACCAAGGAATATATGCATCGCTTTTTTCAGGAGCATCTGGAGGATGGGGCCAGAGGCATCTATGACTTCGTGGCATTCGGCGACTTTTTCCCCACCTTGAACGCCTACAGCTACCACAGAAGACCACAAGCCTATGCATGGTCCAGGGAGTTTCGGGAGTATGTGGAGCAAAACGCGGAGAAAATCGCAGGGAAGTCCGGAAAGGACGGCGGGAAGAGATGCTATTTCTACCCGGCGGCCCAGTCCTGGTGGTATTGCCCCAACAAGAGAGAAGCGGCATTGACAAAGACTGACTATAGGCAGACGCGGATCTTTTGGTTCGGGGAAAATCTGGTTTACCAGACCTTTGATCCCCAGGTGCCAAAAAACATGCTTTTCGTCAACCTGGAGGATGCTCCCGCCACAAAAGTATGGGGAGAGCACCTGAACCAGTATCTGGCGCGTAAACCGGAGAGGGAGATCGTGGTTTATCTGGGACTGCGCAGAGACAGGGGAGCCATTCCGGCAATTGACAGATATTTTGCGGATGAGCCAGTGGAGATGGAAGGCGGAAATAGCATACAGAGGCTGCACCTGACAGAGACGGCACAAAGCCTGGCCCAGACCGAAGACGGGAAAGTATGGGCGCTGCGGGACGGCAGTTTGTATATTATAGCGAACACGGCCTGGAACAGAGGGGAGGCAGAGAACAGTCAGTACACCCATGTACGGCTTCTCGAACTCATAGAGACGAAGTAGCGGGAGGAAAAGCGGCAGCGTGCTATTAATACAGGGAATGTACTATATCGGAACCAGGCGGAAAGCGGTACAATGTATTTAGAAAAACACAGGTATCTCCGGAATAAGTCCGTACAAAAAGTCTATACAGAAACAAATGGGAAAGGACAAAGATATGTCAGTTAGAAAGAAGAAAATCCCCTATGGCGTGAAGCAGGAAATTCTGCTGCGCAATACCTGGAAAAACCGGACACTGGTATGCATGGTACTGCCAGTGGTGATTCTGCTGATTTTATTCAACTACATCCCCATGTTCGGACTGCTGGTGGCCTTTAAGGACTTCAACTATACAGACGGCATCCTCCACAGTCCATGGGTGGGATTTCAGAATTTCAAGTTCCTTTTTTCCATGAAAGACCTGACCATACGGATGCTGCGCAACACAGTGGGCTATTATCTGCTGTTTACCGCCGTGGGGACAGTGCTGAATGTGGCTCTGGCTCTGGGGCTGAACCAGTGCCGCAACAAATATTTCACGAAATATTCCCATGCGGTGATGATACTGCCCACCTTTATCTCCTTTATCGCGGTGACCTACATTGTGGAATGCTTCTTAAACCATACCAACGGAATGCTGAATGGGCTGCTCCAGACCTTTGGAAATGAGCCTGTAAGATGGTATGCGGAGGCGAAATACTGGCCCCTTATCCTGACCATCGTGAATGTGTGGAAAGGTACGGGCTATGGGGCGGTGCTGTATCTGTCCGCCTTAAGCGGAATCGATGGGGAATTGTATGAGGCGGCGGATTTGGACGGCGCCACTGGCTGGCAGAAAGTGAAATATATTGACATTCCCATGCTGGTCTCCATGATTTGCATTGTGACACTGATGGGTGTGGGCGGCATCATGAGTTCCAACACAGGCCTGTTCTACCAGGTCACAAAGGATTCTTCCATGATCTGCGAGACCACACAGACTATAGACACCTATGTGCTGAAAACTTTGGTGAAAAGCGGACTCAACGATTTCGGACCCAGTACAGCGGTGACCATGTTCCAGTCGGTGGTGGGCTGTATAGCCTGCCTGGCGGCCAATGCGGTGACCAGGAGAGTCTCGCCGGAGAACGCCCTTTTCTAAGTGTGCAAAGATTTTCTAAGACTGTAAGAGGGGGCAAGGCCCACCTCTTTAGTACACAGCCTAAGAAAATCTAAATTGCAGGCATTTTTACGGACTTGCACCGATTGTTCCTGACAACAGAACTGCGTTCTGTTGTACTTTACACCGGAAATTGTTTTCTGGTGTATGTGCCGCCAGAGGCGGCATGCCTGGAAGTGGGAGAGATTGGAGGAAAACAATGGGAAACAGAACGGTAAAGCATTTTTCGGTGGGACAGGCGCTTCTGTATATGGTGTTGGGGCTGTTTGCGGTGACATGCCTCCTGCCTATGATTCTGGTGGTAATCGCCTCTTTCAGCACGGATGCCAGCATTTATGAGAAAGGCTTCAGCTTCTTCCCCAGGGGATGGACCCTGGACGGGTATAAGTACATTGTGAAATTCGGGGACCAGATTGTCAGAGCCTATGGGGTGACGCTTTTTGAGACGGTGGTAGGCTCTGTGTGGACGATCCTGCTGTGTAGCATGTTCGGTTATGCCTTAAGCCGCAGTACATTCCGGCTGCGTGGGGGTCTCACGGTATTTTTGCTGATTACCATGCTGCTCCACGGTGGTGGATTGTCGGAGTTCATTCTTAAATCCAATGTATACCACCTGCGCAACAATCTGCTGGTATTGATTCTGCCCGGGGTCAGCGCCTACACCTGTATAGTCATGCGCACCTTTATCAAATCCAATGTGCATGACTCCCTGATTGAGTCAGCAAAAATAGACGGGGCGGGGGAATTCTATATCTATGTGAAAATTGTGCTGCCGCTGATCAAGCCGGTGTTGGCTGCCCTGGGCTTTATGGAGGCCATCGGACACTGGAACCAGTGGCAGACCTCCTATCTGTACATGAGCGAGCCGAAGCTTGCCACTCTGCAGCAGATTCTCATGAAGATAGAAAACGGCATGGAATACCTGAAGCGGAATATGAACGCGTCCCCGGAGATGGCAAAGCAATTGGCCCAGATGCCTTCTGTGGCCACCAAAATGGCGGTGCTGGCAGTGGTCACAGGCCCCATTATCATCGCCTATCCGTTCTTCCAGAAATATTTCATCAAAGGAATCACCATCGGCGCGGTGAAAGGGTGAGATGGACGCGCAGGGATGCTATCTATTATTGTACCAATAAAGAAGCGCCGCTGTTATAGAGACTGCGGAAACGGAATGGATAAATCGCCCCAAAAGATCTGCGCCGGCCGGGCAGAATCTGGGTTCAAAAGCGGGGCTGTTTATAAAACGGGAGTTCTCTCCCGAAGTCTGTTTACTTGATAAGTTTAACTTACATTGGAAAGAGGAGGAGAAAATGAAGAAAAAATTAGTGGCACTTACACTGTCGGCTGTTATGGCACTGTCTTTGATAGGATGTGGCAGTCAGGGCAGCGGAGGGAATCAGGAGAGCAGTAAGGATTCGTCTTCCCAGCAGGAGTCAGAGGCAAAGGAATCACAGGAAGCAACCGGTAAGGAAGAATCCAGTGAGGAAGCATCTGGGGATAGCGCAGGGGAGCCTGTGACGCTGCGGATTTGGTTCCAGGAACCCTCCCTGGGAGACGAGGGAAAGATTGCGGATTATATCAATGAGCTGCCCCAGGTGAAAGATTTGAATGTTAAGATTGAAATCTGCAAGTGGAATTGGGATAGGAGCAATCTCCCTCTGCAGATTGCGGGAGATGAACAGATGGATATCGGCTGGGACGGCGGTTCGGACTTTATCAGCCGGGTAAATATGGATGCCTATGCGGACATTTCAGAATATCTCGAAAATGATCCTGAGTTTTACAATGCCATACCGGAATCCTTGTGGCTGGGCACTACCCTAAGGGGAGGCATCTACGGTGTGCCCACTTATAAAGAACTGGGCGAGCAGTGGGCGCTTCTGATAGATAAGAACGTGCTGCAAAAGACCGGCATCGATGCTGCTTCTATCAAAACCATAGCCGATGCGGAGCCGCTCTTAAAGGCCATGCAGGAGCAGAGCCTGGGTGCCATGTACATTGCAAACTATCAGGAGTCCCTGAAGCTGGGAATGTTTGATGCCTATGATTTCACACCGTATTATCTTGGCGTCATCAATCGCAGTGATGCGGCAAAAGTGGAAAATCTCTACGAGACTCAGAAGTTTGCGGACTATGTGAAGCTGATGTATGACTGGAACCAGAAAGGATATATTCCAGAGGAGGCTTTGACGGACAGCGTGAACTGGGTAAACAGTCAGCACGAGTTGTATGGAAACTACTGCCTCAGGTATTGCTCCTATGCGCCTTATACGGAGAAGAACAATGTAGACTACGATTTGGAGCCTATTTTCCTGGAACAGCCTGTGGTTACCAACGATGCCACCAGAGGCTCTATCTTCGGCATCTACAAGAAGTGCAAGAATCCGGAAAAGGCATATCAGTTTCTGAAGCTGTGGAACACGGATCCGGAGATAAAGAATGCCATTACATGGGGAATTCCCGATGTGCATTACAGGCTGGTGGACGGACAGTTGGAGGATCTGAACAAGGAGTCTTCCTATGTGTGCATGAACTGGGCCAGCGGCAACGTGATGCTCAGCTATACCACCGTCAATGAGCCAAAGGACAAGTACGAGCAGTACGAGAAATGGAACCAGAGCGCGGTTCCAGCAGCGGATCTGGGTATCGTCTACAATTTTGACGAAGTCAGCGATAAGGTTACCAACTGCACCGCGGTGCTGGAGGAGTACCTGACGCCCTTAATCTTAGGCTTTGTGGAGCCCGAGAGCGGCATCGAACAGCTAAATCAGAAGCTGAAAGACGCGGGCGTAGAGGACGTCATCGCAGCCCAGGATGCGCAGTATCAGGACTTTTTGCAGGATAAGTAAAGAGGAATAGGTAAAAGCGGAACAGAATAAGGAAGCGCGGTGAAAGGGGCCGCCTTACCGGAGAGGACTCGCACCGGGAATGTCTGTCCATAGGGCAGTGGGGGCGAACTTTCGGTATGGCGGCCTCTTATCTGTGGAAGATTGGGAAAAAGATTTTCCGTGGAATACCGGATTGTGGCAGATGGTGCAAAGATGCCCTGCCCGGAAGCGCGGGAAGAGAGGAAAATGGCAAAGGCCAAAGAAATATGTATGGAAGATTATATGGAAGAAAAGAAAGACAGAATGGAACTGTCGGATGTATTTGTGTGCGAGGACAGGGAGCGGTCCACCTATTTTAAGCATGTGGCGGCGCCCCTTTTTCGCAAAAGCTTTCAGGTGGAGGAGGGAGCGGCCTTTGGAGAGCTCTCCATCTGCGGCCTGGGATTTTACGAGCTTTTTGTGAACGGCAGCAGAATTACCAAAGGACCTCTGGCTCCCTATATCTCCAACCCGGACCACATCGTATATTACGATTCCTATGTCATCACCCCATGGCTGCGGCCCGGGGAGAATGTCATCGGCATTATGCTGGGGGACGGCTTTCAAAACAGCAAGACATGCGTGTGGGATTTTGACGGCAATGTGTTCAATGCCGCTCCCAGACTGGCCGTTCTGGTGCGGATTGGAGGAAATATCCGGTTTGATGTCCGGAATTTTAAATGCAAAAAAGGTCCGGTGGTGTTCAATGACCTGCGATCCGGCACCTTTTATGACAGGAGGCTGGAAGACCCAGGCTGGAATCAGCCGGGCTTTCTGGAGGATGAAAGCTGGCATGAGCCCCTTGCGGCAGACAGACCCAGGGGCCAGGCGAAATACTGTGAGGCGGAGCCCATAGCTGTGACAAAAGAACTGCCCCCTGTGAGCGTTCGTGAGGGAGAACTGACGAAATATCAGCCCAGGGAAGATGTGCGCAGATGGCTTTCGGGCAGGAATCCCCAGGAGGAAAAGCCCTCCGGCACCGGGGGATACCTGTTTGACTTCGGGGAGAACAACGCCGGCATTTTCCGGCTGCGAATCAAGGGGAAGCCCGGGCAGCGAATCGATATCCAGTGCGCGGAGCAGCTTGTGGACGGTAAGGCCGACTACAACAATACCAACTTTTTCCCCGATGGGTATGTGCAGAGGGACATTTACATTGTGGGAAGCAGAGAGGAGGAGATTTACGAGCCCTTTTTTACCTATCACGGCTTCCGCTATCTGTACGTGTCCGGCATTACAACGGAACAGGCTTTTGAAGAGGGATTCCTCACGTATCTGGTGATGAGCTCAGGGCTGGAGGAGAGGGGCGATTTTTCCTGTTCGGACGCCACAGCCAACCGGATTTTCCAAATGGCGAGACGCAGCGACCGCGCGAATTTTTACTATTTTCCCACAGACTGCCCTCACCGGGAGAAGAACGGCTGGACAGGGGACGCCCAGGTTTCCGCGGAGCACATGATTCTGACCATGGGCGTGGAGAGAAGCTGGAGGGAATGGCTCCACAATATCCGCTGTGCACAGAGGTCTAACGGCATGCTTCCCGGCATTGTGCCCACGGGAAGCTGGGGATATGACTGGGGGAACGGACCGGCCTGGGACAGGGCTTTGTTTGAACTGCCCTACATGACATTCCGCTACCGCGGAGATAAGGAAATCATCCTGGAGAATGCCCACGCCATGCTCTCCTACCTGGAATATCTCTCCAGAGCCCGGGATGGGGAGGGAATTGTATCCCTGGGGCTGGGAGATTTAGGGCCGGTAGATCGGGAGAACAGCTCCGACTATCTGTTGCCTGTGGGCTTTACGGACAGCGTGATGGCAGTCTGCATGTGCGTCGAGGCGGCGGAGATGTTCGGAGCAGTGGGACTGAAGCTCCACGAAAAATACGCAGCACAGTTGGGAGCAGAGTTCAGAGCGGCAGTGAGGAGAAGCTACATTGATTTCGGCAGGATGCTGATGCGGGGGAACTGTCAGAGCGGCCAGGCCATGGGGATTTTCTATGATATCTTTGACAGTGGGGAGAAGCCCGAGGCATTCAGGCGTCTTCTGGAAATCATAGAAAAGGATGGGAGGAAGATGACTTGCGGATTCCTGGGGGCCCGAGTACTGTTCCACGTGCTGGCCGCTTTCGGCCAGGCACAGCTAGCCTATGAAATGATTACAGGAACGAAATACCCCGCCTACGGATATTTTGCCCGGAGGGGAGACACCACGCTCCCGGAGCAGATACAGCCGGATGAAAGGCGCAGAATGCTTTCCGGGAACCACCACTTTCTGGGGGACGTGGCCGGCTGGTATATTCAGTGGCCAGGAGGCATCCATATAAAAAACAGTAGAAAGATTTTCGTGAAACCGTGTTTCATACCGGGACTGGAGCATGTGAAAGCCAGCCACAGGCTTCCGGTGGGAGAGGTAAGGGTGGCATGGCAGCGGGAAGAGAACGGAATCCTGCTGGAGGCAGAATGGCCAAAGGAAGTATCCTGTGACCTGGAGTTGGAGCCTGGGTATGTGTTTGCCGGGGCCAGCAATTCCTGGCTGGCGGGAGGAGATGTCTCTGAGGACTGCGGGGGCCGGAGGCGCGTGCGACTGGTGGTGTCCGCCTGCTAGTCCGGCGGCGGGGATAGAAGAAAAGTAGGACTCCACTTACTCAAAACAAGGCAGCAAAACAACACAGATAATCCTGTCTCCATCCCTCTCATACCGCAGCCCATACGCCTCTCCGAACACGAACTGGATGCGCTGCTGTACATTGATGACGCCCAGCCCGCTGCTGCTCCGCGCAAGTTCCCTCTGCCCTGACAGACAGGCATTCAATAGCGCAGCCAAATCTTTTGCTGTCTTTCCCGAGGGGACATCATTACAAATGTGAATGAGGATGTTCCCTTTTTCCCTCTCATTTATAACCTGAAGTGAAATCCGGCATGCGCCATCGGGACTGCGTCCGCCGTACTGAACCGCATTCTCCACCAGAGGCTGGATGATGGTTTTGGGGATTTTACAGGCTGTCGCCTCCCGGCTGACCTGACTGGAATACAGCAGCAGATCCCCGTAGCGGAACCGCTGGATGGAGATATAATCCTCCACCATCTGCAGCTCCTCCGCCAGCGTCACAAGCTGCTCCGGGTCGTTGATATTGTAGCGCAGCAAGCTCACCAGGCAGGAGAGGGTATCGGTAAGATCCGTCTGTCCCTGAATCATGGCAGCGCAGCCTACGGAATCCAGAGTGTTATAGAGAAAATGAGGATTGATCTGAGCCTGGAGAATCTGGAATTTCAATTGCTTTTGCCTCTCCGCATAGTCCATAGTCTGCTGAATCAGCGCCTCCTGCTTTTCCACCATCTGATTAAAACTCCGGTAAAGGATACCGATTTCGTCCTGAGAGCGATAGGGCGCAATGGGAGTAAGACTCTGTTTTTCCATATGACGGCTCAAAGCTTTTACAGGGCGCGTCACATACCGGGAGAACAGAGCCGTGAGCAGAATGCCTACGAGAATCACCAGCAGACTCATCCCCAGAAATGTCTGCAGTTGAATACGGATCTGCCTGTTGTAGAACTGCACCGGCGTAAGGCAGCAGAGACGCACATTGCTCTCCAGATTCTGCTCCCAGGAGAGATAGGACACATCCTGCATCCGGGCGTAGCGCTTTTTCTGGGCGGCAGAATTGGAGACGTTCACGTCTTCAAATGTACAAATATCATCCAGATTCCGGTTCAGAAGCCCTGGGTCCTTTGCATAGACAATGCGCCCATAACGGTCCGTGATGAAAAAGAGCGAATCGCTTTCTGAGAACAGTCCCTCCATCTGGCCAGTGATCCAGGAGACATCAATGCCAATGAGAAAAGTGCCGATGGAATAATGCCGGGGGAGCCCGTCAAAGAGAAAAAGCCCGTCCATGCGCTTTGCAATCCAGATAGTGTCATTGTTTTCCGGCTCCATGAACCAGAAAGAGGAATCCGCCTGCCCTGTACTCTGAAACCAGGCAGAGTCCAGGAGATTTCGCTCGGAAAGGATGTGAAAAGGGGAACTGACATACTCCTTTACCGATTTTTTCAAAAAAATTTCTTCCGGGGAGGAGAGAAAATCCGTCATGGGAAAATCCTCATGCAAAAACAGAACCGCCTTGTACCGGATATCCGAACCGATGACAGAGTCGCACAGAGTCTGCAGCCTCTTGTGCAGATAGCGGTAATTGTGCCAGGCATCGTAGAAATTCCCCGTGTCCTCCTCCAAAAGGGGCGCCATGGAGGGAATCTCTGTGCTAATCAGGTCGCAGAGCGTCTCAGTCCTGCGGAAGAAATCATTTACCTGCCGGGAGTGGCTCTCCATCACCAGTTGGGTGGAGGCGTCCAGGGACTCCGTCACATATCCCAGAAAGCTCCTGTAGATAATGCTTCCCTCAAAAAACAGGGAAAGCAGGAGGATGAGGACGAAGAGAAGAAACAGTTTGACGGTGAGGCGTTTGCATCTGCGCATAGTCATGGGAAACTCCTGTTGCGGGATATTTCATGCAGTCTGTACTCATTGGGGGTCAGTTCCAGTTGCTTTTTAAAGCTTCTGCAAAAATAATTGCTGCTGGAATACCCGCAGGCCAGCGCAATCTCCGATATGGTCAGCTGCGTATTCTTTAAAAGCCTGCAGGCATGGTTCAGCCGCAGACAGGTGATATAAGAACTGATATTCTCCCCGGCCTCACGCTTGAAAAGCTTGCTGAGATAATCCTCCGAGAATCCGAAATGGGCAGCGATGGCGGGCAGCCCCAGCTGCTGCCAGTGCAGGTTCTTCATAATATAGAGCTTCACCTGCTCCACGGTTCTGCCGCCAAAGCTTTGCTCCTTTGCCCCAGGCGCCTGGCCCGTAAGATAGTCGAAATACAGCTCCCGACAGAAAGCCGTGGCCTCTGTCTTCCTGGAAAAGCCGGAGAGCTCTGCCAGCGCGGTCTGCCGCTGTCTGTGCAGAGACTCCCCGCTCTCGTCCAATTTTTCCAGAGTGTCAAAGAGGAGATTGATTAACACAGTGCAGACATTCAGCAAAAGCGAGAAATCGGTTTCCAGACTGTCCGACAATTTCTGAAAAAGCGCCTCAAAATATGCGGCATTTCCATTCCGAAACTCCAGGGACAGCTCATCGGGAAAGGAATCGCCCTGGAGCAGACTGTGGACAAAAGAGCGGTTGTGGAAAGCGGCGGACAATTGCCGCAGAAGTTCGGTAATTTGTTTAAGCTTCTTTGTGTCTATGGGCTTCAGGATATATTCCGTAACGCCATAGTGCAGAGCCTGCCTGGCCACATTGAAATCCTCATAGGCGCTTAAGAAAATGATGGCCACATGGTCGGATACAGCCCTGATCCTGGTACACAGCTCTTCCCCGCTCATCTCAGGCATCTTCAGGTCGGAGATGACCACATCCGGCCGGACGGCGTGGAAGCGCTCCAGCCCCTCCGCCCCGTTTGACGCCTCCGCCACAATCTCGCAGCCTGTCTCCGGCCAGGGGATCAGCTGCCTGAGACATTTCCGCACATTCATATCATCGTCTATGATCATTACCTTTAACATGGAACCTCCCCAAAGACATTTTCCTCTGTTACCATAGAATACGCTTCTTCTATTTTAATATACAAGCTCCCGGCGGGCAAGCCGGGAGAGAAATCTTGTCGGAATTGTGCTATGAAGTGCGGAAAAGTGCAAAAAAGACATTTTGTGATTCTTGATAGAAAATTGGGTCTGTGTTATAGTAGAAGTACTACAAGAAATATAATGTGATGAGCGGGAGGGAATGAATATGAGGTGTATCAATTGTGGATATGAAAACGATGAAAACGCTCATTTTTGTATAAAATGTGGTTCAGGTCTGGCATATAACCGGAATCCCTTGGAGGGAATAATGACTCAGTTAGTGAAAGACAGCATTTTTACCGTAATGTGTATTTTATATACGGCAGGTATAGTCTTTTTGCTAATCAGCAGGGAACTGCCCATTATAAAAATACTGATGGCTATTTTTCTCTGGCTGCTTTATGCGCAGTGCAAGAACGGGATTGTAGATTCAAAGTATATGCGCTGTATCAGCGGTACCATTTTTGCCTCCTGTGTGGTGAGATGTGTTTTGGGTTGTCTGCTAGTAGCTTTCGGATTTTTCCTGGTTGCCGTAGCCGCTATGATGGAGACGTCAAGCCAGTGGAGGGAGTTCTATTTTATCATCAGTCCATATATAGACAGATATAATAGGATTGATAGCATTGGCAGGGGTTATGAATACCAATTCCTGGCCATAATGGCGGTTGTCCTGATAATGGCTGCGATAATCTTCATAATTATAAATGTGGCGGGAATGCGTTCCATCCATCGTCTCGCAAAATCGCTTTATAAAAGTCTCAATGACGGGAAATGGAACATTGTCTGCGGGTCGGCACGGACCTGGCTTATGGTATTTGGCGTTTTCACCGGGTATGCTGCCATAATGTCAGGAGAGGTATTTTCTTTTTTCGGAGGAGGATGTGTGGCGGCAGCGCTTATCTTAGGCAGTGTTTTGGTCAAGAAGTATTTGAAACGTTTTGAATAAATTTGCTTCGTACGGGCAAATGGGGAGGCGGCCTGCCATGCACTATGTAAAAGCAAAAGGAATCTTATCGCCCCAAAATGGAATGAATCTCTACAGAGGCTGTACCCATGGCTGCATTTACTGCGATTCCAGGAGCAAATGCTATCACATGGAGCACGCGTTCGAGGACATTGAGATTAAGGAAAACGCCATTGACCTGTTGGAGCATGCCCTTATCCATAAGCGCAAAAAATGCATGATCGGCACAGGGGCTATGACGGATCCGTACATTCCGCTGGAGACGGAAATCGGCAATATGCGCAAAGCCCTGGAACTGATCTGCCGGCATGGTTTCGGGGTTACGGTGCAGACAAAATCAGACCGTATTTTGAGGGATTTAGATCTTTTCCGGAAAATAAACGAAAAGACAAAATGTGTGGTGCAGATGACCCTGACCACCTGCGACGAGGAACTGTGTAAAAAAATAGAACCCAACGTAAGCACTACAAAAGAGCGCTTTGCGGTGCTGAAACGGCTGCGGGACGAGGGTGTCCCTACCGTGGTATGGCTGTCCCCCATCCTGCCCTTTCTCAACGACACGGAAGAGAATATTTGCGGTATACTGGATATGTGCATTGAGGCAAAGGTCTACGGCATCATCTGCTTTGGCATGGGTATGACCTTAAGAGAGGGAAACAGGGAATACTTTTATGCGCAGTTAGACAGAATGTTTCCCGGATTAAAGGAAAGATATATTTGGACATACGAAAATCAGTACAGCATCGAAAGTCCAAACGGCAGGCATCTGATGAGGCTTTTCAGGGAAAGATGCGCAGAGCACGGAATTATCCATGAGGTTGACGAGGTCTTCGGATACCTGCAGACTTTTGAGGAAAAAGGCGCCGGTGAACAGCTGAGTTTCTGGTAGCACGAGAGGTAAGTATTGACTCCCGACAGGGAAAATAGTAGTATAAGGTAAGCGGAGATAAAAGGGGCAATCGGATTCGATTGTCCTTTTTTTGTCCCCCAAATTTTCCGTTTACAACGGACGGTAAGATACTGCAGGAATACAAAGGAGAAACCGATGGGAAATCAGTACGGATATGTGCGCGTAAGCACAAGGGAGCAGAATGAGGACAGGCAGATGATTGCCTTAAACAGTGCCGAAGTGCCAAAACAGAACATTTATGTGGACAAGCAGTCCGGAAAGGATTTTAACCGTCCCATGTACCGGAAACTGCTGCGGCGCCTGCGCCAGGACGACCTGCTCTACATCAAAAGCATTGACCGCCTGGGCAGAAATTATGGGGAAGTGCTGGAGCAGTGGCGGATTCTGACCAAGGAGAAGAAAGTGGACATCGTGGTGCTGGACATGCCCCTGCTGGATACCAGACGGGGCAAGGACTTGGTGGGGACATTCTTAAGTGACATCGTGCTGCAGGTGCTGTCTTTTGTGGCGGAGAATGAGCGGAAGAACATCAGGGAAAGACAGCGGGAGGGAATCGAGGCGGCAAAGCTGCGGGGCGTAAATTTCGGAAGACCTCTAAAACCCCTGCCGGAGAACTTTGAGGAGGCCTGTGAGCGGTGGAGGGCGGGAGAGATCACGGGAAAGGAGGCGGCAAGGCTCTGCGGCATGCCTTATACGTCCTTTTACCGAAAGGCCGGATATTGCAAGGGGCAGTAGACTTCTTTTTTTCTTTATGATATAATCTCTTTGTTCGTGACAGGAGAGGGCCGGACGGCTCCATCATGAGAGCTTTCATGGATTTCAGAAGAGGAGTGGAGTAGAGGATTATGAAGATTACAGTTGTAGGAACGGGCTATGTGGGCCTGTCGCTGGCAGTGCTGCTGGCTCAGGAGAATGAAGTGACGGCGCTGGATATCGTTCCCGAAAAGGTGAAATTGATCAATGAGAGACAATCCCCCATCAGGGATGCGGAGCTGGAGGAATACCTGCGGGAAAGACCGCTCCATCTGTCGGCTACAACGGATGCGCAGGCGGCGTACGCAGACGCGGATATCATCGTTGTGGCCACACCTACCAATTACAACAGCAAGAATAACTATTTTGACACATCAGCGGTGGAAAGTGTAGTGGAGGCGGCCCTAAAGGCCAATGCCCGGGCCAGCATCGTGATAAAATCCACCATCCCGGTAGGATATACGGCTAAACTCAGTGCGCAGAAGCGGACGGACCGCATTCTGTTCAGTCCGGAATTTTTGCGGGAGACAAAGGCTCTGTATGACAATCTGTACCCCTCCAGGATTATCGTGGGTTACGATACGGGAAATCGGGAAATGCACAAAAGAGCCGAAAACTTTGCGGGCCTTTTGGCGGGGGCAGCCCTGAAGAAAGAGGTGCCTGTGCTTCTCGTCGGCTCCACGGAAGCCGAAGCCGTGAAGCTCTTTGCCAACACCTATCTGGCGCTGCGGGTGAGCTTTTTCAATGAGCTGGATACATACGCGGAGGTGAAAGGCTTAGACACCAGGCAGATCATAGAGGGTGTCTGTCTGGATCCCAGGATCGGGGACCATTACAACAATCCGTCTTTTGGTTACGGCGGGTACTGCCTGCCTAAGGATACCAAACAGCTGTTGGCCAATTACAGCAATGTTCCGGAGAATCTCATTGAGGCCATCGTGGAATCCAACCGTACCAGAAAGGAATTTGTGGCGGACCAGGTATTGCGGAAAGCGGGCTATTACTCCTATTCCGAGCAGTCGGATTATGACAGCTCCTACGAGACGACGACGACTGTAGGCGTATACCGTCTCACCATGAAGAGTAACAGCGATAACTTCCGCCAGAGTTCCATCCAGGGCGTCATGAAGCGCATCAAGGGCAAAGGGGCCAATATCGTGATTTACGAGCCCGCCCTGGAGGATGGGAGCACCTTTTTCGGCAGTCTGGTGATAAATGACCTGGAGGAATTCTTCCGCCGGTCGGACTGCATTATCGCAAACCGCTACGACGCCTGCCTGGATCCGGTTGCGGACAAGGTGTATACCAGAGATTTATTCAAACGGGATTGACAGAAATCGGAAAAAAACTTATGATAAGAAGCAGACGTCAGGGATATGCGTCTTTATAGCATGGATAGAAACAAAGCCGGAAAACAGAGAGGAGGAAGTCGGGCAGAGACTGCCTGACAGGAGATATGGCACTGAGTAAAAAGCCTGTGACGGGCATGCGGGATATACTGCCGGAGGAGATGCAGATTCGGGATTATGTCATCGGCGTGATCAAGGATACCTACGGTAAATACGGATTTACTTCCATCGAGACTCCCTGTGTGGAGAACATAGCCAACCTGACCAACAAGCAGGGCGGCGACAATGAGAAGCTGATTTTCAAGATTTTAAAGAGGGGCGAGAAGCTGAAGATAGCGGAGGCTGTGGCGGAGGAGGAAGTGGTGGACGGCGGGCTGCGCTATGACCTGACCGTGCCGCTGGTGCGGTATTATTCCAACAATGTCGCCCAACTGCCTACCCCGTTCAAGGCGCTGCAGACGGGCAGCGTGTGGCGGGCGGACAGGCCCCAGAGAGGGCGGTTCCGCCAGTTTACCCAGTGCGATATCGACATTTTCGGGGAGGCCTCCAATCTGGCGGAGATCGAGCTGATTTTGGCCACCACCACCACCCTTGGGAAAATCGGCTTCAAAGACTTTGAAATCCGCATCAACGACAGGCAGCTTCTGAAAGCCATGGCGGCAGACAGCGGATTCAAAGAGGGGGATTATGACAGCGTCTTCATTGTCTTGGACAAGATGGACAAGATCGGCATGGACGGCGTGAGGGCGGAGCTTCTGGAGAACGGATTTGCTTCAGACACAGTGGAGCGCTATCTGGAACTGTACGCGGGCCTGGAGCAGGCTCAAGACGGTCTGCAGTATGCGGCGGAGAAGCTGGGGGAATCTCAGGTTCAGGGGATTTCGGCGGTGGAGGGCCTGCGGGAGATCATAGACAGCGTAGAGGCGGCGAAGACGGCAGATTTCCGGATGGTATTCGACCCTACGTTAGTGCGGGGGATGTCTTATTATACGGGTCCCATCTTTGAGATCGCTATCCCTGGCCTGGGCGCAAGCTGCGGAGGCGGCGGCAGGTATGACAAGATGGTGGGGAAATTCACCGGCAGGGACGTGCCGGCCTGCGGATTCTCTATCGGTTTTGAGCGGATTATCCTGCTTTTGATGGAGAGCGGGTTCCAGGTGCCGAATGCGCCGAAAAAGACAGCCTACCTGGTGGAGAAAGGCGTGGAGGGCCAGGCCATGGCTGATGTAATCGCCAAAGCCCAGAAAGCAAGAGAAGAGGGCGGGCAGGTGCTGGTGGTTCGGATGAACAAGAACAAGAAATTCCAGAAAGAGCAGCTGGAGGCCGAGGGGTACCGGGAATTCGTGGAGTTCTACAGGGAAGCTTTGAAGAATTAGCTGCCGGAGGCTGATCGCAGCAAACGGCGGAAGCATTTCCGGGGCAGCGAAAAAAGAATACGAAACATCAAATATAAAAGACGGGAATGCGATAAATAGATAGGAAATAGACGAAAAAATACAGAATAGAATAGCGTCATAGCAAGGACACGGAAAACGAGGAATCAAAATGGCAGAGTCAATGAAAGGTTTAAAAAGGACACATCGCTGCGGGGAACTCTCCGCGGCAAACATCGGCGAAAAGGTCACCGTCATGGGCTGGGTACAGAAACAGCGCAACAAAGGCGGCATCATTTTTGTGGATCTGCGGGACCGGGCAGGCATCCTGCAGGTGATTTTCGAGGAGGCGGACTGCGGGGCGGAAAATTTCGCCAAGGCCGAGAAGCTTCGCAGCGAGTTCGTGGCGGCAGTGACGGGCAGAGTGGAGAAGCGCGCAGGAGCCGTGAACGAGAACCTGGCCACGGGCCAGATCGAGATCCGTGCGGAGAGCCTTAGGATTCTCTCCGAGGCGGAGACGCCGCCTTTCCCCATTGAGACGGATTCCAAAACCAAGGAAGAACTGCGTCTGAAGTACCGTTACCTGGATCTGCGCAGGCCTGATCTGCAGCAGAATCTGATGCTTCGCAGCAGGATGACGGCGGCTGTCCATGCCTTTTTAAAGGAAGAGGGATTCCTGGAGGTGGAGACGCCGATTTTAAATAAATCCACCCCGGAGGGGGCCAGAGACTACCTGGTGCCCAGCCGGATCCATCATGGCTGTTTTTACGCGCTGCCCCAGTCGCCCCAGATTTTCAAGCAGCTGCTGATGTGCTCCGGGTACGACAGATATTTCCAGATCGCAAAGTGCTTTCGCGACGAGGACTTAAGGGCGGACAGACAGCCGGAGTTTACCCAGATCGACCTGGAGATGTCCTTTGTGGACCAAGAGGATGTGATGGACGTCACTGAGCGGATGGTGGCAAAGGTCTGCAAGGAGGCAGTGGGACTGGACGTGGCGCTGCCCATGAAACGGATGACCTGGGACGAGGCCATGAGGCGGTTCGGTTCGGACAAGCCGGACACCAGATTCGGCATGGAACTGACGGACGTATCGGATACGGTAAAAGGCTGCGGCTTTGGCGTGTTCACCGGAGCGCTGGAGGCCGGCGGCAGCGTACAGGGCATCAATGTAAAAGGGCAGGCCGAGATGCCCAGGAAGAAGATCGACGCTTTGGTGGAGTTCGCCAAAGGCTATGGCGTGAAAGGGCTGGCCTATCTGTCCGTACAGCAGGACGGAAGCTATAAATCCTCCTTTGCCAAGTTTATGACGGAGGAGGAACTGCAGAACCTGGCGGCGGCCATGGCCGGGGAGCCGGGGGATTTGCTGCTCTTTGCGGCGGACAAGCTGAAATTGGTATGGTCCGTGCTGGGGGCGCTTAGGGTGGAACTGGCAAAGCAGCTGGGGATGCTGGACGAGAACCAGTACAATTTCCTCTGGGTCACGGAGTTCCCTCAGTTCGAATGGAGCGATGAGGAAGAACGGTATGTGGCCATGCACCATCCGTTTACCATGCCCATGGAGGAGGATCTGGAGCTTCTGGAGACAGAGCCGGGCAAGGTGCGGGCAAAAGCTTATGATATTGTAGTCAACGGCATGGAGCTGGGCGGCGGCAGCGTCAGGATTTTCCAGAGCGATGTGCAGGAGAGGATGTTTGAGGCGCTGGGCTTTACCAAAGAAAAGGCTCACGAACAGTTCGGCTTCCTGCTGGATGCTTTTAAATACGGGGTGCCGCCTCACGCGGGACTTGCCATCGGCTTGGAGCGGTTCGTGATGCAGCTGGCAAAGACGGACAATATCCGGGACGTCATCGCGTTCCCCAAGGTCAAGGACGCCTCCTGTCTGATGTCGGACGCGCCGGGAACGGTGGAGGCAAAGCAGCTTGAGGAGCTGCATTTGCAGGTGACGGAGTAGGAGATGTATGAGGCTAGGTATCTTCTTTCGATAGAAGAGTTGATAAACGAAGTTCCGGAACAGGATTTAGGACAAGGTTCAGCACGAGAGGCCCTCTTTCAGAGGGCCTCTTTCAGAGTTGACGAAGAGAGGCGCGAAAAAGCCAGGCGCATGAGGACGGCCAGGGCGCGGGCAGCCTGCCTGGGGGGCGGGCTTTTGCTGCAGCTGGCTGTGGGGGAGGCGGTCCGCGCAGGCAGCGCGGGCAGTTTTTACGACTTAGGAAGATATTCTGTCACTGAATTGCTGGAGAGATTAGAGGATCTCCCATATTTCCCTCTTGCATACCGATATGGGGAGAACGGAAAACCGTATTTCAGGGATTTTCCATTACAGTTCAACCTGTCCCATTCAGGGAACTACGTCCTCTGCGCCGTCTCCGAAGAGGAAATCGGAGCAGATATCCAGCAGCACTGCGGGAAAAACGTGGAGAAGATTTCCGGGCGCTTTTTTTCGAAGCGGGAAGCGGAGGCGATAGCGGCAGAGCAGGCGGGCGAGGAGCGGGAGAAGCTGTTCTACAGGCTGTGGGCCAGGAAAGAGGCCTATGGGAAGCTGACAGGCAAAGGCATTGCAGGGGTTCTGGAGACGGAACTATTGCCCCGGGAGGCCCAGGAGCCGCAAGGCAGCGCTGGCCTGAAATCTGCACACATTGACGCCATGGTTTTGCCAAATGGCAGACGTCTGCTCTGGGAGGAATTT